>JGI990J12352_1000397_pt1 | contig 9816 bp, 10 predicted proteins | sample Intmic4MA4BA4MSA_FD_12352 | JGI IMG/M metagenome (IMG submission 12352) | reverse complement strand
GGGGTCCTGCAAAAATTCTGCAAAACCCGTCAAAATATGCCTAGAAAAAAAAAGTATAAAAAAATAAAAAAAGTTTAAAAAAGTAGTGAAAAACAGTTGACGTAGTTTTTAGGGTATGGTAATCTATACAAGTTGTCCCAAAGGACGGCACGCAAATGGGTCATGTACGATTAATTCGTACCGCTGGCATAAAGTTGAAATAGCTAAGAACATCTTTATGCTTTTTTTATGCCCTCTAGGGCGTAAGCAATCCATGCGCATTCCTAGCCGGTAGCTTTTGCTACTGTACCAAATTGTACTTTGACAACTGCATAGTGTATTGAAATACAACATAATGTATATGCCGCAAGGTGTGTAGATTAAGGTGTATGTAGATACCAAAAAAGATTAAATATAAATACAAAAACGAGTAAAATAAATAAACAATAATCATCACTAGTTAATAACGAGTGATATGTTCATTTACTTTACTACAATTTCTAAAATTTTAAAAAATAGCCTTTAATTGCAAAATTAAAGCTGTGGTTTAAAACAAAGAGTTATTTTTATTTTGTCTTGTAATTTTGTATAATTGAGAAAAGCAAAAATTTAATCGTAAGATTGATTTTTTGTGGACGACGATAGAAAAGAAAAAAAATTTTAAAAGTAGATCATAAAAGATTTATTTTAGAGGTCAAGAATCTTCTTTAGATAATGCGTGAATGTAAACACACGCATTTGTGATTATACGACAACGAGGATGCGGAATCGTTTTGGTAACAAAACTGTTCTAACCGGATTGTCGTAAGATTAAGCTATAAAGAGCATATGGTGGATGCCTTGGCACCAAGCGCCGATGAAGGACGTGATAAGCTGCGAAAAGCTGCGTGTAGCCGCAAATAGGCATTGATACGCAGATGTCCGAATGGGGAAACCCACCCGCAAGGGTATCCTAACATGAATACATAGTGTTAGGAAGGGAACCCGGGGAACTGAAACATCTAAGTACCCGGAGGAAAAGAAAGTAAAACAACGATTACCGTAGTAGTGGCGAGCGAACCGGTAAGAGCCTAAACCAAGTGTAGAAATACGCTTGGGGTTTTGGACTCAAACATGCAATTAGAATTGGTAGTTGAAGCTGCTGTGGGAAACAGCGCCAAAGAAGGTAATAGCCCTGTAAGCGAAACCGATTCTATAGCTATGAGTATCCAGAGTACCATGAAACACGAGAAATTTTGTGGGAAGACAGGAGGCCCATCTCCTAAGGCTAAATACGACTTGGTGACCGATAGTGAACTAGTACCGTGAGGGAAAGGTGAAAAGAACCCCGGGAGGGGAGTGAAATAGAACCTGAAACCGTATGTTTACAAGCAGAGAGAGCGTTACGCCTTTTGGCAAGCGCAATCTCGTACTTTTTGTAGAACGGGCCGGCGAGTTACGATACGTTGCAAGGTTAAGCATTTAAGATGCGGAGCCGAAGCGAAAGCGAGTCTGAATAGGGCGAATTAGTAGCGTGTCGTAGACCCGAAACCTGGTGACCTAGCCATGAGCAGGATGAAGCAAGGGTAAAACCTTGTGGAGGTCCGAACGCACTCCTGTTGAAATAGTAGGCGATGACTTGTGGCTAGCGGAGAAATTCCAATCGAACCAGGAGATAGCTGGTTCTCCTCGAAATAGCTTTAGGGCTAGCCTCGTATGTGGAATATCGGGGGTAGAGCACTGAATGGGCTAGGGGCCTTCACGGGTTACCGAACCTTATCAAACTGCGAATACCGAATATTTTAAACTACGGGAGTCAGACTATGGGAGATAAGTTCCATGGTCAAAAGGGAAAGAGCCCAGACCTACCGCTAAGGTCCCCAAGTACAGGTTAAGTGGAAAAGGATGTGTCATTGCACAGACAACCAGGATGTTGGCTTAGAAGCAGCCATTCATTTAAAGAGTGCGTAATAGCTCACTGGTCGAGTGATGATGCGCCGAAAATGTCCGGGGCTAAAACCTGTCACCGAAGCGTAGGAATTAGAGTAATCTAATTGGTAGAGGAGCAATCTATACGGGAGGAAGCTGTATCGTAAGGGGCAGTGGACTGTATAGAAGAGAGAATGCCGGCATAAGTAGCGAGAGAGAAGTGAGAAACTTTTCCGTCGAAAGCCTAAGGTTTCCTGGGGAAGGTTCGTCCACCCAGGGTAAGCCGGGACCTAAGCTGAGGCCGAAAGGCGTAGGCGATGGACATACGGTAGATATTCCGTAGCTTTTTAATTGTGCGATGCAGGGACACGGAAGGATAGTTGATCCGCGCGGATGGTAAAGCGCGGCCTAGACGCGAGGCCGGGTAGTAGTGAAGTACGCTACCCATATAAGGTTGGGCACATAGGGGACTAAGATAAATGGAAGTCAATGAATTCACGCCGGCGAGAAAAGCTGCTAAGCATAACAATTAAAAACCCGTACCGCAATCCGACACAGGTAGGCGGCAAGAGAATTGCAAGACGAACGGGATAACCATTGTTAAGGAACTCGGCAAAATGACCCCGTAACTTAGGGAGAAGGGGAGCCGGCGCAAGCCGGCCGCAGTGAATAGGCCCAAGCGACTGTTTATCTAAAACACAGGTCTCTGCGAAAGCGTAAGCTGAAGTATAGGGGCTGACGCCTGCCCAGTGCCGGAAGGTCAAGGGGAAATGTTAGGGGCAACCCGAAGCATAGAACTTAAGCCCCGGTGAACGGCGGCCGTAACTATAACGGTCCTAAGGTAGCGAAATTCCTTGTCAGGTAAGTTCTGACCCGCATGAATGGCGTAACGACTTGGGCACTGTCTCAACAATGGACCCGGCGAAATTGTAGTATATGTGAAGATGCATATTACCCGCGACCGGACGGAAAGACCCCGTAGAGCTTTACTACAGTTTGATATTGAATTTCGGTAATAATTGTACAGGATAGGTGGGAGACTATGAAGCTAGGGCGTTAGCCTTGGTGGAGTCATCCTTGGGATACCACCCTGTTATTGCTGGGATTCTAACTTTGTGCCATTATCTGGGCAAAGGACAGTGTCAGGCGGGTAGTTTGACTGGGGCGGTCGCCTCCTAAAGAGTAACGGAGGCGCTCAAAGGTTCCCTCAGAATGGTTGGAAACCATTCATAGAGCGTAAAAGTATAAGGGAGCTTGACTGTAAGGCTTACAAGCCGAGCAGGTACGAAAGTAGGATTTAGTGACCCGGCGGTAGAGAATGGAATTGCCGTCGATTAACGGATAAAAGTTACCTCGGGGATAACAGGCTTATCTCCCCCAAGAGTTCACATCGACGGGGAGGTTTGGCACCTCGATGTCGGCTCGTCACATCCTGGGGCTGTAGCAGGTCCCAAGGGTTCGGCTGTTCGCCGATTAAAGTGGCACGCGAGCTGGGTTCAGAACGTCGCGAGACAGTTCGGTCCCTATCCATCGTGGGCGTAGGATATTTGAGAGGATTTGCTCCTAGTACGAGAGGACCGGAGTGAACGTACCTACCGTGTATCTGTTGTCGCGCCAGCGGCATGGCAGAGTAGCGGCGTACGGACGGGATAAACGCTGAAAGCATCTAAGCGTGAAACCCACCTCAAGATAAGATATCCCATATCGTAAGATAGTAAGACTCCTGGAAGACCACCAGGTTGATAGGCCGGAGGTGTAAGCATGGCAACATGTTCAGCTGACCGGTACTAATAAGTCGAGGGCTTAATCACAAGCGCAAAATTTGTATTAACAGTATGTATCGTCTATATTTAGATGATTAATAATGTTAATACGGTTTTGCACAGCAAGAAGACCCAAACTTCTATATAATTTTGAAACTTTTTATAAGTCTAATCATTATATTAAAGTATCAGGACAAAATAAAACCAAAATGTTTTTGTTAAGATTATATAATCTTTTTTAACTATGTAGTTGTAAAGTAGGGTCAAACCTTTTGGATTGATTCAATATAGTGTTTGTTTGATAACATCGGCTCGAACCCTATTGTTAAAAGACACTCACATTTAAAAACCCTTGGCTGGTTGGTAAACGTATCAACCCCCAAGGGTTTTTTGTTGTTACTGGTTGGCAGGATTCTTTAAACACAGGTAAGTTATGAATAATAAAGATAAGTTGCTTTGTTATGGAGGCAACTATAATCAAAATCTCTAATGTGAAAAGTTATGTCGAAAAAGCTTTTGCTGGCTACTAATTTAATCTCATAAATAAATAGTGAAGCTTTGTCGTTTGTAGGTGTTACAAACTCTGTGAGGATTAAGCATTTGATAAGGTGCAAAACCGTTCGCAAGTTTCGAGGCATGGACGACCGAATTGCCAAAAGATTTGAGGGGATGGTTAGGTAAGCAATCGTAAATTAATCGGTATAGGTACTATGCTTCTGCACGATTGGGTGCATCAGAGATAATATCTATAATATCAATTGTATTATCACCGTATCTTACAACTATTGCAGTAGCTATTACTGGTAAGATAGCATACAATAAATATAAAAATAGTGTTGATATTCTACATAAGGTAGGATTTATTGGTGATGTGACAGAGAAAAAAATAAACCCTCGTATATTCCGCAGGCACTTAAAAAATGGAAACAAGTTGCAAGTGCAAATGTTATCGGGGGCTAATTTTTTTACTGACTACAAGCAGGATATAATAGACTTTGCAGAGAGGGGCGGAAAAGTTGAAATTTTACTCTGCAATCCTTATAGTGATTTGATAGTTGACCACGAATTAGCACAGATTAAAGCAAATAAGAGAGCGATAAATAATCATGCTAATCTTAAACAAACCATAATAGAAAACATTGCCGCTGTATGTAATTTATTTACATGCAGTGAGACTAATGCGTTGTTGAAAAATATTGAAATAAGGTTTTGTAGTTCAGAATACCGATTTCCAATCATAATTGTTGAAGAGAGTCATCAAAAAAGAGTTTGGTTTTTTCCGACACTAGTTTTGAATACGATGCAAGGGGTGTGGATATCATGTCTATGTAAAATACCTAATATTCTAAAGGGTAAAAAAAGATTGGAAAATGGGAGTTTTGATGAAACAAATGGCGGAGCTTGTGGGGAGAATCATTGGGTAAGTATGGTAGAAGAGCATTTTGATAAAGTTTGGGAATGGAGTATAACGAAGCAAAATTTAGGTGTAGATTTTAGCAGAGAAACTGTAGCTGAAAGATATGAAAGAGCCGGTGATGGCAATATAATCGAGCAACAGACAAGTGGATATGAGGAGTATAGGAAATCAAGGCGAGAGGGATATATAGAGGTAGTTAATTATTGGAAAAATAAGAGAGAGGGAGGTAATTGAAATGCCTAGTGTGACCATACATTTAGCAATAGCCAAACGATATATTGAAAAAGGGGGAGCTGTAACAGACAGCACTATGTTTTATAATGGAAGCGTTATGCCTGATTTATCCTTAGATAAAAAATCTACACATTATGGGTTGCGTGGAGAAAATGAAAATAACTTGGTTTTAAGAATGCAGCAGAAAGTGGATTTAAGAATGTTTTTATCAGAAAACACTTTGGATAACGATTTGAATCTAGGTCGTTTCTTGCACTTGTACGCAGATCAAGAATACTATAATCAAATGCCTAATGAGTATTTGCTAAACACCAGTTTAGCAGATTTTCTTAATGATGCTGCTTTTACGCTGTCTTTTCATGATGAGCATATTAGAAGAAAATATAAAATTGATTTCAATGAAACAACTATGAGCAAAGAAATAGACGAAGAGTTTGCAAGATGGAGAAAACCTGATCCGAGCAGCAAGCTATTGTTAACTAAAGCAGAAATGGATGATTATATTGAAAGAATGTCTTCAGTGAATATATTAGAATTAGCAAAAGCTGTTGAATAAGAAATAATATAACTTAAAACGCACTTCAACACTGAACAGTCTCTAGAAATGTAGAGAATTAAATAAAACCCAATTGAACATGGTACAATAAAGTAGACACAAAGTTAAGCTAAAAAAGAGAAGGTATTACTAATGAAAAGAAAAAGGTATGATGGTGCTTTGAGCGATTGACAATGAAACTGTTGATAGAAGAGAAAAAGGATATAGATAATGCATCCAAAGAATTAGGTGTGCATAGCAATACTTTGCGATGTTGGCTTAAAGAATATGAAGCACATGGCGAAAGAGCGTTTCCTGGACACGGGAATGTTCTTTTATGCCATTCGTATGAAATTAAAAAGCTAGAGTGTTGGACTGCGGATCTAAAAATGGAGAATAAACTATCAAAAAGCACCAGGTTTTCTTAAATCGAAAGAGTGTGCAAAATAGCAATTCATAAAAGAAAATCAAAAACGGTACAACATTCAGAAGGCCTGTAGAATATTAAAAGTTGCACGCTCGGCTTATTGCAAAAATTTACATCAAAAGAAAAGTAATCTCCAAAAAGATAACGAAGCTTTAGCTTAAATTATAACCAAGGCATTTGATGAAAATCATGCTAGATATGCCGCTAAGCGGAATTCAGAAGGTATTATTCAAAGAAAACACTAAGGTTAAGCATAAGCGAATTCAAAAAATAATCTCTAAATTGGGATTAATAGCTCGTGGTGTGGGGAACAGATATAAATGTACAGGCAGTATTGAAATATAAAATGGGCAAAATTTACTAAATAGTGTTCTCAAAAGGGAAAAACCAAACAAAAATTATATTGAAAACATTACATATATTTGCACGAAAAAGGGATTTTTGTATCTTGCAGTATTTGTAGATATGTTTTCAAGAAAAGTAGTCGGCTGGTCAATAGAAACAAGGATTAAGGAAGAGTTCGTAATTGACGCTTTGGCGCAGGCTGTTGACCGCAAAACTCCGAAAACTGGACCTATAATTCATATCGACAGAGATGCACAATATGCCTCAAAAACGTTCATGAATCATTTTCAACTAGAAGACTTCGTGTAATCTTTTAGCTGAAAAGGCAATCCATATGATAATGCCGTTATGGAATTTTTTTATAGAACTCTAAAAAGAAAATTTGTTCGAGGCTCTCAATACGACCCTCTCGAACAAGCAAAATTGGAAATATTCAAATATATTGAAGCTTACCTATAATACAAAGCGTATGCATTTTTCCTTAAATTATTTAAGTCCTCTTGAATTTGAATCCCCACAACATAATTAACTTATTTTTCTGTCCATTTTTGCTTGACTAGTTGAACATAGCGGTTTATTTAACTGCCTACTAAACAGGGTTTTAACTAGGTTGAACATAGTCGTTCCTTTTATATAATGCGGATGGTAGAGAACTACTACCTCTACAAAGTTGCTTTTAAGCGTTTGAAATTAGGTTAATTTTATAGCGCAGTTATTGTTTGCCCAATTTAATCAAAATTAAGTTTATGACATGCTGTACATGCTTAGTAGATGGTTTTTAGAAGCGTTCAGGAAGTTTAGTAATGACTACTAGTGTAGTTAAGCTTGGCTTACAATGCTTCTTTTTTAGTGCTTTATAATTGCGATAACTACATAAAGGTATATCTGTTAAAGTTACTATTTCCTTTTGCGTCAATTTACAATTTGCAATGTAGATGCTCCTATTTTTACCTTGCAACTTTGATGTAGAATTGGATTTATACTATTGAAAGTATACTTAAAAGTCAAGCATATTATAAGCAAAGTGCTTAAAATCAAGTATTTTAAGGTGATATAATGATAGAATAAACTGAGAAGAGAAACGTGACGAAGTCAATTTACAACAGAGGATAGAAATAATTTTTTTAAATGGCAACATTATCCTTTGCAAAATACCCAAAAAGATAACAGTGCTACATTGTAAGAGCTTCTCGATTGTGTATGTCCAATAAATTATAGCGATATTTAAATTTGGTGATGCTGTCATTTTTATGTTGATAAGCGCACCTCCGTTAGCAATCATCATTAATATTTAGAATCACCCAATTTTGTGTGGATTGCAGAGGATTGTTAGCCTCGTTGCATATAGAAAGAATACCAGGTTAAACTTAGTATAAAACCTATTTAGTAGACAGTTAAATAAGCCCCTATGGGTTAATAGCTACAAGTGGCTTACAAATTAATTGCGATTAGTGTAATAATTTTCTAGGGGTGGAGTGTTTTCTGTGGCTCACACCATATTTACAGATTATCATTAAAATTTAACATTACCTTAAATTTTAATGATAATCTGTAAAACATTAAACCGTTAACCTAATTTTTGTGGTGATTGTTTAGTTATTCGTTGCGAGGATATAGTATCGTAATATAGCTTTGTCTAAAAAATATCCTACGATATATTATGTTATACCATAGGAGGATTTTCTTGTTCCGTTTCTTTTACAGGGGTTGTTGAGTGGTCTATAAATCGTCTACGTCTTGTTCGGGGTAGGCATCGCCCCACAGTGATGTGCCTGTATAGCTGCCCATAGGGTCTTGGGCATCCTTAAAAAAGGTGCAGAGCTGTTCTGAAATATCTACCTCGGGACTTTCGGGGTAAAGTTTTTGGTATAGTTCTGCGGTTTCTAAATGGTCATTTGTGCTTGTATAATCTTCCATAGTAGTGTTATGGTGTGCAAAAATTCTATAAAATATACGACGATATCTAGGATTGCATTGTCATAAATGTTTAGCTTTTCTTCTTTTATATACATGTATCCATAGCACAATTGAGGATAAGCCTAAGCGAACAAGGGGTAAAAAATAATTAAGATAGATAATTTTGTAAAAAATTCCGTAAAAACTCAATATATGTAGAGGAGTGTATCATAGAAATATTGGTGCGCAATAGCTTACAAAATAATGTTGATGCACAATAGCTTACAAAACAAGGGTTAATGATAATGACAGAATGTGTGTTAGAAATGGGCGATTCAGATTTTAGCATGTATGTATTTAAAAAAACTTGCGCTAATGGACAGCAACGTACTGCACCTTAATAAAAACTATTGCAGTTAAAAATTATCGATGTATATTTAGGCAACAGTTTAAATATTTTGGTGGTGTTATATTTTTATGGTGACTCGTTGCTTTTGTAATTAGTAATCATCATTAAAATGTAGAGCCTTCAAAATTACTTGTGCACTATTATGCTGGGTTGTCTAAAAGATTGTCCCTATGGATTTTGCGTACGTGTTGGGTTATCCAAAAAGGGTTAACTTTTACAGAGCGTGTGTGAATAAAATAATATAGGCTAAAAATGATTGTCAGCATTTTAAAAGTTTGCTATAGTAGTGGTATGAATCAACCTACAAAAATGGTACGTATCTTGGCAATTGTTGCCCTTGGTTTTATTCTTGTTTTTAGCGTTACGCTGATTATGAGTTTTTTAGAGTTTGGCGGGCTTGCCTCTTTTATTATCTGTATTGTGTCGGGCTTGATAGGCGTGGGTCTTTTTACGCTTATTAAATATAAGACTAAAACACCGAAAGACAGGCCTCCTCACATGACGGTTTCTGATATCGAACTAGAAGAGCCCGAGCGGGTAGAGCCTGATAGTGACGTAGATAAAAAGTAGGGCATTAGGGTACTAATGCCACTACATAGATAGGTGGCTTATGGTTTACTTACAGTGTATATATCTGTTTGACAGTGTTATATTAGTGTTATATTTTTGTGTCAATTCATTGCTAACCGTACCTGCAACTAAAAATCATTACAAAATTTATAGCCCCACAGTTTTATTTGAATCGTGCCGCTATATCCATTTTTGCTAGTATCGCCAACACAATGCATGCGCTGCCTACTATCATAAAATAAATGCTAGAGGGCATAAAGAATGACGAGCCTATCAATAATAATGCCGTTAAAAGGTAACGTCTTGCAATGCGTGGGGATAGGGCATGAGATA
>JGI990J12352_1000396_pt1 | contig 9824 bp, 7 predicted proteins | sample Intmic4MA4BA4MSA_FD_12352 | JGI IMG/M metagenome (IMG submission 12352) | reverse complement strand
CTCACTATTAAAATAAATAAGGGAAATAAAATAATTGATATTAGTGATAAATGAATGTCTAAAAAGAACATCACCGCTAAGATAGCAACAAGCATGAACAGATTTGTCACAATCTTCAAAAACGTATTAACAATTAAAACGTCACAAAGGATTCCAACCTGCTGGGTGATTCGATTTATTAATTCCCCTTTTCCAATCTTCTGAAAATACTCGTTCCTTGCTTTAAGGATATGACTAAACAATTCTTTTCGCAGGATTCTTGTCAAAGCATCGCCTAAATGAGTATTTAAATAAACAGTAACGGCATTTAATAAGGCAAATACAATAGGCATTATTGTAATTGCGACAATTAAAAGAACAGCTAATTGATAATCCTCCGCTGGTAAGAAATCATCAAATAATGCCCGAAAAGCAAGTGGCTGGATCACAGAAGATGCCGCTAAAAGTAGGTTAAACACCAAAATAAGCGTAATTTTTATTTTGTTTTGTTTTAAGCATTTTTTTATAAATTGTGCAATTGTTTTTTCATTCTCAAATTCATATCCTTCGCTTTAGATTTTATATAAAATGTGATAAGACGAATGAATATCCGAAAAATCATTTACTGGGACTCCTCTAATTTCAACCCAAGAGTGAAAAACATACACCAAAGAAATCATTAGTTGAGCGCGCCAACCTCAAATACAAAGTTATTAAGATTTGCTTTAACTTCAGCACGCTCAATGTCTACTTTCTTAACTAGTATAAAATTGTGAAGCTTAATAAATCAATTTATTTTTCAGCATACAGTTTAAATTCAGGTAATTCGTCAACAAGGTGACAAGATACTAAAGATGCACCACGTTGCACGGCCTCAGGTGCTTTTGTCTTGCAAACTTCCTTGGCATAAATACAACGCGTGTGGAAACGACAACCTGTTGGCATATTTGAAGTGTCTGGTAAATCTGCATCTGCTAAAGCTACCTCGCGCGTTCTTTTTGCAAGCCTTGGGTTTGGAATCGGAACGGCTAGCAATAAAGCGCGTAAATAGGGATGCCTTGGATTAGCAAGCACTTCTTGAACATTTCCCGTTTCGACAATTTCCCCTAAATACATTACCGCAATTCGACCATTTTTACCAACGTAACGTGCTGTTGCCAAGTCGTGAGTAATATACATAATCGCGATATTTCTCTCTTGATTTAGTTTGGCAATAAGGTTTAAAATCGAAACTCTCAAAGAAACGTCAATCATCGAAACTGGTTCATCAGCTAGCATTAATTCAGGACTCATGGAAACCGCACGAGCAATTAGCGCCCTTTGCCTCTGTCCTCCTGATAGCTGATGGGAATACTTATTAATGAAATTTTCTGGAGGTGTTAGTTCAACTACTTTTAACGCTTCGCTTACTTTTTCAGTAATATTTTTCTTGGTTGCGTATTTTTTTAACAACAAAGGATCACCCAAGTTTTTAATCATTAACCTCATAGGATTAAGAGCAGCATAGGAATCTTGCTGAATCATTTGAATGTTGTTACGATAATTAACATACTGCTTTTTATCCATCGTTTGTAAATCGACTCCATGAAATTTACAAACACCTTCACTTGGAACTAGTAAACCTGCAATTACATTAGCTAAAGTTGATTTCCCGCTACCGCTCTCACCAACGATTACCGCTACTTCACCTGGATTAATTTGGAAATTAATGTTATGCAGTGCATTAAATGCCTTTCTTTTCCCTAGTAGTCCACTACCTTTGTAAAAGTTCATCTCAACATTTTCTAGCTTAACAATCGGCATTGCATCAACTGGTTGACTCATTGTTATCCCCTCCTTTTTGGGCATGATGGCACACTACAAAATGATTGTTTCCATACTCTTGTCGCGGTGGCTTTGAGCGTAAGCATTTATCACTTTTTACAAAACAACGTTCATAAAACATACAGCCATCACGTTCTTCCATTAGGTTAGGTGGTGAGCCTGGAATCGGAATCCGCTCCTGCAAATCACCAATAACGGAAGGAACAGCTTGGATAAGCATCTTTGTGTAGGGATGTGTTGGATTTTCAAAAATCTCATAAACATCACCAAACTCAACAACCGATCCAGCATACATAACAGCCATATTATCACAAAATTTCGCAACAACTGCAATATCATGAGTAGAAAGTAGCATCGTCATTTTAGTTTCGTTATGGATTTCTTTCAAAAGCGAAAAGATATAATCTTGAGTAATAACATCTAAAGCGGTCGTTGGCTCATCTAATAAGAGTAATGGCGGTTGTAAAATTTGAGCAAAAGCAATCATAACTCGTTGTTTCATGCCACCTGATAATTCATGCGGATAACTTTTTAATACTCGCTGTGAATCAAGTCTTACACCTCTTAATAGGTCTGCTGATCTAGCAAGAATTTCTTTCTTGCTTAAATCTTTGCTGTGAGCTAGGTAAGTTTCGATAAATTGCTCACCGATAGTCATTGAAGGATTCAAGCAATTTTGAGCTGCTTGGAAAACCATGGCAGTATCACGCCATTTGTACGCTCGAATATCTTCATCTGACATGGCGACAATATCTTGCCCTTCAAACATAATTGAACCGTTAGTAATTTTACCTGGATTAGATACTGTTCTTAAAACTGCACTAGTAAAAGTTGTCTTTCCACTCCCACTCTCACCAACCAAGCCAGTAATCTGGCGTGCTGGTAACTTAAAGTTAAGGTGATCAACTGCTCTTAACACTCCCGCGGGGAGCATGAAATCAACGCACAAATCCTTTGCTTCTAGGATATAATCAATATTTTCTGGATTATTTTTCTCATCATTAAGCACCATTTTTAACACCTCCTGTAACTTCCGCTTGTGGTTTTCTAGCATTTTTTACTTTTTTAGCAGCACGTAAACGCGGATTAAGAGCCTCATCTAAACCGTTGGCAAAGAAAACTAAAGCCATCTGAAGCAAAATGAAGGCAAAAGCCGGAACGAACATATTAAAGAGTCCTGCTGTATTCATGCCACCAACAGATTGCGCCGTCGCATTAGACAAAATAACAAACCAATGAACTGGATCTAGAGGTGCCATTCCTAAAAACATTAATGCCACGCTGACGCCAATGGCTCCATGAGTATTCAAAACAAAAGTCGCCGCTAACCATGAAGTAATGTTAGGAAATATTTCTTTAAAAATAATATGCGTTTTCGGAAGTCCCATAATGCGACAAATCAAAACAAAATCTCTTTGCTTAAGCGAAAGAATCGTTGAGCGGACATTTAATGCGAGCCAACCCCATGTTAAGCAAGCGAGAACAACTGCTAAAGTAATGACGCTTTGAATTGGAAAAACTACCGCAATAATTAATTGAATAGGAAACAGTGGAATCGTAACTAAAATTTGAGCGACTAAAGAGATAATTTTATCAACTGCGCCACCAACAAATCCAGCTAATGCGCCTAGAAAGAAACCTAGAGTGACCGTAAAAAACGAAGCTAACAAACCGATAAATAAAACCGAAGCTGAACCGTGGACAATCTGTTGAAACAAGTCATTGCCAACATGATCCGTTCCGAATGGATGCGCAAGGGACGGAAGCTGAAATCTATTCGGAAAATCAGTACTTAAATCAAGCGGGACAATCATTCTCCCAACGGTTGCCATTAATAAGAAGCCGATGAGAATCAACATCCCAACAAATGCTTGTTTGTTTTGATACATAGTTCGAAAAAATGTTTTAATCGCTTCCATATTAACCCTCCACCTTTATTCTTGGATCCAATTTTGGCATAATAAATTCAACCAAAAGACTGGCAAAAACAGTTGCTGAAATCGTAATAAGTAAGATGCCTTGAGCCGTTGTAAAATCTCGTTGTCCAAGCGCTGTACTCAGTTGATTTCCAATTCCAGGATAAATGAATGGGCCTTCCATAAACGTCGCGCCTCCAAGCATTCCTCCAAAACTAATCGCAAGCGATGTATACAACGGAAGTAAGGCATTTTTCTTTACATATTTCCTCCGAATGGTCGCCTCAGATAATCCTCTAGCATAACCAGCTGTTACATAATCTTCTGCCATAACCCCAATTGAGCTACCTTTCATGTTCATGACCCAACCGTTAATCTGCGTCGTAACAAAAGCAAAAACTGGTAAAGCTGCATGCCATAAAACATCAAGAATAAAGGTGAGGTTAAATCCAGGTGTTACCCAAGCGCTATGCGCCCCTTGAATCGGAAACCAGCGTAAATTAAAAGCAAAAATAACCAGAACGAATGTTGGGACTAATACTGGCGGAATCGCTTGGACAACGGTCGCATAGCCGGCAATTAAAACACTAACAATGGATTTTCGTCGCCAAGCCATAATACTACCGAGCCAGGTGCCCAACAGATAACTTAAAACCAAGGCCGTGGAGACTAAGAAAAGCGTCCAAGGCATAAAAAATGCAATAATATCAACAACCTGAATCGCTGAATTGGTCATTGAGGTTCCCATATCGCCTCTAAACAACGCACCATAATAGCGTGTTATTTGTTGCAACAAAGGTTCATCGGGATCAAAATTATACATACTAGAAACTAGAGCTCTTGCTTCTTCAACACTAATTCCTCGTGCAGCAGCCATATCTCTGGCTCTTAAGCCAATAATATCTCCTGGCATCATCCGCAGTAGCATAAAGGTTAATAGTGAAGCTAAGCCGATTGTTAAAAAAGCCATACCGATTTTTTTCAGATAATAACCATATTTCATCGTTTTTCCTCCTATTTTAATCAAAAACTGCTTTATTTAATTTGCTGATGTAAAATACCAACCCCACCTAACAAATGCGAGGCTGATTTAATACATCATTTAGCTAATAATTTTTACTCCGCCGCATCATCCCAAGGAACAGCATAAATCATATGTAATTTACGCACGTTACTAGAATGACCAACATTTAGATTGTGAACAGACATTAAATCTTCGCGGGCGCCAGTATCAGCAAAAGGCATCCAACGATTTTCAGGCATTTGATCAAGCATTGGTAAACCATTAACATGTGCCAAATTTTCCCAAGATCCTGTCACGTTTTGATAGAAATTAATTCCTAATGCATACTCATTAGTTGCCCAAATCACTCTTTCCCAAATAGGTTGAGCTTCCTCAGGTGGTAAGAATGGGATAGATTGAACTAACGACCAAACATCAAATGATTCGCCATTCCAATCTGTCATACTAAAGACAGGCAAATTGGTTAATTCATCAATCTCAAGTTGCATGCGTCTGCCAACTCCACTGTTGAAAGTATGTGACAATGTGAAGAATGGATGGCTGAAATTCCAAGCGATATCAATCCAGTCCCAAGCCATATCGAATTCGCCTTCTTCTGCTTGTGGGCCAAAAACTGCACCTTCCACTGCCATAACCTCTGTCGGAATTCCAAACGCTGTTAATTGAGCCGCGTAAATCGGTGTTACTAGCGTTGAAATATGCCAACCTTGATCAACACCAATTCTTAACGTGATTGCATTTCCATTTGCATCAAGCCAATTATTATTAGCACCTCTTGTTGCGCCAATGCTTTCCATCAGCTCTTCTGCTTTTTCTAAATTATGATAATACTCTCTCATACTATTTGCAACATCTGGACGCACATACATTTCTAATAATGAAGGCGGGATTCCAGCTAAAGAAAATGTATGGATATCTGATTGATACGACCCAATATCTCGTAAAGCTTCTCTATTAGCAACGAAATTAAGCGCTTGTCTAAATTCAATGCGATCCATTGGCGCATTTTCTGATTGCTGATTAAATATCAATCCATGAGAAGCTGGATCGCGCATCGGGAAGTAGACTAAATTTTCATTAGACGCTAACAAAGTGTTGGTCATATCAAGCGGTAATGTCCCATCCATCCAGTGAATATCTTCATTTTGCATCATATTAACACGCGTTGCATCGGTTACAGCTCTAAGAACGATTCGATTCCATGTTTGAATTGCTGGATTCCAATAATATGGATTTTGAATTAAAATCCCTTCATTCATCGTATGACCTGGAACATTCATGTATGGTCCTGTACCAAGAATGATATGTTCAGCATTTGGTGGCGTTTCTGCAAATTCTCTAAATATTTCATCTCTTGCTGCAACCAAATCAGGATCAGCTGAAGTATCTCTACCAAAAGGTCCTCTGATTCCTGCATCTATTTGCTCTTGTGTTAGAAATGGCATTTGTTGCCAAATATCATATAGTTGATAAGCAAATTCGCTATAAACATGATAAGGAATCCGACCATGATGGACTTCCTCCGCAATTAACATTAGCCGCATTTCTTCTACTGGCACTGGCTCGCGAAATGTGAAGCCTACAGTAAGATCGTCGATAATATCAACGCTATAGATCCATCCTGCTGGCGCATTGCCTGTAATAGCATAAAATGCCCAAACATCTCTTGCAGTAAATGGTTCACCATCATTCCATCGGGCATTTTCACGGATTGTAAAAATTGTTTGATTTTCCGTGTGCTCGTAGCTTTCTGCAAGCACCATCATAATATCATCCGTTCCTCTTTGAAATCTAATGAGCCCTTCAAAAGCAAACTCACCCATTTCTCCTGTTCCTGCTGATGAATGCTGATGAGCTATAAAAGTTGCTGGATCGGGCAAGGAACCTTGTACAACACGATCTCCTGGTTGAATATGCCCACCTTGTTGGGCCTGAGCGCCACTTCCGCCTCCTGGTGCTAGTCCGCCTTGTTGACCAGGCTCAGTTCCAGGCTCCGTGCCACACGCTGAAAAAATAAACATTGTTATGACTGATAGTACTAATAATCCGATTTTATAATAAAATTTATTTTGCATGCTTGTTCTCCTCCTCACTGCGTACACAAACGCTTTTATACACACTTTTAAATCAAACCGAGCTTTTTTTAACTTCTCATTATCAGACCGATTTCGCTACTTGCTGTTTAAACTTATTTTTCGCTAATCCAACTTAACGAAAATCCGATTTTGGCTGGTAAATTATTTTAGTTAAGCGCTTTTTTGTTAACACTTTCAGCCGAATTACTTAGAACTAAAGGGACCTAAGTAAATAGCATATCAATTATTCATTGTCAAAACCCATTAAAATACATGTTCTCAACTAGCGATATTTAATATTTCATTACTTAAAGGCCCCTAAGTTCTACCTTATTTTCCTTGTTAATTCATTTGTCAAAATCTCATTTTAAACCTTAACAAATCCGCCACATTCGTGGGCTTTATACGCAGCGACCATCATTTCGGTTAGCGCAATCGCCTCGTCCATTCCGTACATCATCGCTTTGCCTTCTAAAATGCCTTCGACGAAAATTTCGACGGGATGGTTTAATTTTGCTGGCAGTTGATGCGGGGTAATAAAGCCGGCATATTCGTTACTGCTTCCCACTTTGCTTGATGAGAGCTTAATGTCAGAACCGTTGATAATTAAAGCGCCTTGCGTTCCATAAATTTCTAATATAAATGGACTTGGCTTTGAGACAAAGCTCGTTTCAGAAATCGCAATCGCCCCATTGTCATACTTCATCAAAGACACAGCGTTGTCTTCAACTTCGCGACCAGTAACGTTTGTGAAAGCTGATGACATTTCGGTCGGTTTACCCATCAACCAATTAATCAAATACATCGGATGGGCACCAAGGTCAATCATTGCGCCGCCGCCACATTGCTCTTTGTTGTAAAAATGTGGTGGTAACCAACCGTCTGACGCGCCACTATGCGCATTTCTTACCCGAAAATAAGTAACATCGCCTAACAATTGCTCCGTTAATACTTTTTTGGCAAATAAATTATGTGGCAAGCTGCAATGGAAAAGACAAATGGTAAATTTAACATTATTACGTTCTACTGCCTCTTTGATTGCATAACATTCTTCAACTGTAATCGCTAGGATTTTTTCAGTAAAGATATGCTTTTTAGCGTTGGCTGCTTTAATCATCACCTCAGCGTGCATATTGGTTGGGGCGCTAATACAAACGGCGTCGACATCCGCACGTGCTAAGATTTTATCAAGGTTTGGTTCGAAATCTACGCCTAATTCGTCAGCAAATTGCTGGCCTTGTTGCGGATTTTCATCCCAAACACAAGTGACGCATGAGTCTTCTCGTTCTTCAAATCGCTTAGCATATTCCATTGCGTGAACATGCCAGCTACTAAGCATTGCTACTTTTAGCATAAATCATCAGCTCCTAGTCGTTTTTTCGTGTTGATTAATTAAAATATACTGGTTTGCCAGTTTTAGATGATTCATAAATTGCTTCCAGGATTTGTGTTACAACAAATGCTTGTTCTGGTTTAACAAGTGGTTCTTTATCGTTGATAATGCAATCAACCCACTGTCTTGCTTCGACCATTGCATGAGATTCCGAGCTACCTTCGTAGTAGGCAACGCCACCACTGTTTGTATCAACTTTTTCTTCGTAAAGTCGGCTATATTTTTCGCCATTGATACTTAAGCCGTTTTTCATGTCAGCGCCACCGCGAGTTCCGCAAAGAGTTGCTTTTGCTTCGTGAACGTCAATGGTATTTAGTGCCCAACTGGCTTCTAAAAAGATTGTTGCGCCATTTTCCATGGTTACAAAGCCAAAGGCTGAATCTTCGACAGTGAATTTTTTTGGATCCCAAGGGCCCCAAGCGTTAGCAGCGTTTTTAGTTTGTGATAATTTGTGATAAGCATTCCCAACAACATATTTTGGTTTATAGTTATCCATTAACCATAATGTTAAATCCAGTGCGTGTGTGCCAATGTCAATTAGTGGGCCACCGCCTTGCTCTTCTTCGTTTAAGAAAACACCCCAAGTTGGGACAGCGCGGCGTCTTACGGCGTGTGCTTTTGCCATGTAAATTTCACCGAGATCACCATTATGAGCAACTTTTGCTAAATGCTGAGAATCTACGCGAAAACGGTTGTCATAACCGATTGTAAGCTTCTTGCCACTGCGTTTTGCGGCTTCAACCATTGCTTTAGCTTCTTTTGCAGTTTTCGCCATTGGTTTTTCACAAAGCACATGCTTACCAGAGTCAAGCGAGTCAATTGTGATAAATGAATGCGATTTATTTGGTGTTAGGACATAAACGGCTTCAATTGTTTTATCAGCGATTAACTTTTGATAGTCCGTGTAAACCTTCGCATCTGCAGTTCCGTACTTCTGCTTTGCATCGAGCGCTCTTTTTTCGATAACGTCGCAAAATGCAACCATTTCTACATTATTTAATCGTGATAGCGATGGCATATGTTTTCCACTAGCAATTCCACCACAACCGATAATGCCGACTCTTATTTTTTTTACCTTAACTTTTTCCATTTTGTTGCCTCCTTTAAAGCAATTACTCCACAAACACCACCGAAGTTTTAACTCAAGCAGCGTCAATGTGCTGTAAAATTCACCAATTTTTACAACGTAAATGCCCTACGCAAAATTATACTATAACGGCAAGCGCAAGTCAATACTTTTTTTGACAAAAAAATACCATTTATTTACATTTTGGTAGAAAATAAAGAAGTTCGAGCTAGAAAAACGTCAACAAAAATGACAGGCCATAAATAATTTTTCTAGCAGTTCCGCGAAAAACTGGTCGTGTGATAGCCTTTTCTAGTAGAAAAAAATCAGCTGATTTTTGGCTTTTTAGCTTAGCTGATTTTTAAAAATAAAATGATAAATTTGCGAAAAAATTTTTAGTAAAATACTTTAAAATTCGCGTAGTTTTCGCTAAAATTCACAAAGATTCAGCCGCGCAATGAGAAAAATGGAGGGAAATAGCATGGGAGAATATGTAAATCCAGGAACTGGTAAATTTGAAATGGCTTTGAATTCAGAAATTTATGTC
>JGI990J12352_1000395_pt1 | contig 9825 bp, 13 predicted proteins | sample Intmic4MA4BA4MSA_FD_12352 | JGI IMG/M metagenome (IMG submission 12352) | reverse complement strand
TGGCGATCAATCCTTTTTGAAAATGTTTGTTGTGGTGATTAACATTCTATTGGATTTTTCGCCTTTTGTATACCTCAAGTCTCACATCTATTGTAACATTACAATATTAGAAATAAAATCTAAAGGTTTATATTTACATTCGGTTAATTATATGTTATAATTATTTTTACTAAAACAATCGACAAAGCTAAGAAAACTGTCGAAATAACTGAACCTACGGGGGATATGGAAATGTTTAAGAAACGTAACAAAAAAAATGAAGAATCTAGCCTTCAGCCGAACGAAGCGTTGGCAATTGATGATTTTTCTGAATACCAAAACATTTATACACCAGCGGCGGATACGGGTTATCGTGGTTTGTTAGCTGCCTATCAAGCAAAAGCAGTTGTGCGATTGCTAGTTCAAAATGCGACTGAAACTACGGAAGAAGTTGTCGGTACGATTTCTCACTACGACGAAAACTACTCGCAACTGGTAGTCGTCGTTGGGAATAGTTTGAAGCGATTGACTTTTGATCAGATTATTGATGTAGCAATCCCAGATGGTGTGGGAGAATAAACTTGTATGAAAAACTTCCTAATTAACACAATAATATTTTTGTTAGTAATAGCTGGCTCGCTTTTAGTGGGCTGGCATTTTATTCAGACTGAAGTTATGAATTATTTTACTCAAGTTGAAATCATAGCAGAACATTTTGAATACAACCGAATTTATACGGAAGCAGTGGCAGAATTTGATTGGGACGCTGTGACGAACATGGACTTTTTGGATATTTTAAATTACATCAATGATGAAGTCCATCCAATTGGTGAGATTATTATGCCAGCAATTGACGTGCGACTACCAATTTTAATCGGAACATCTGACCGAAACATGACCCTTGGTGCGGGAACAGTACGACCAGGTCAGGTTATGGGGCAAGGAAATTATGTTTTAGGAAGTCATTGGGGTCCAAGTCCACAAGTGCGTTTTGGTGGAATCCATTTACTAGAACTCGGCGACTTGATTATTTTACGCGATTCAGATTATTTATATTTATACGAGGTTATTATTGCTAACGAAATTATTGGTGATTATCGTGTTGACATTACTGATGAGGTTCTTGGTCGTACTTATGTGACCCTATTTACCTGTCTCGGTGGTGATACAGCACCTTATCGGATGAAAGTTCGTGGAGAATTTATCCAGCAAATATCAATTGCCGAGCTACAAGCATCAGCTGACCTTATAGCTGAATTTGAATCGGCATTACCAACAATTAACGTTGAAATTATCCGTGAAGTGATTACGACATTAGAATACACTGAAATCCCGTTCCCAATCAGAAGTGTTGCCTTTGTAGTATGTGGTTCGTTTGTGCTTGCTGTTGGTGTTGTATGGTTGTCTAGTAAAGACTTTAAGAAAAAGAATACTAATACTAATTCCGTTTTAAAATCACATGATTAACGATGATTTTGCCACTGACCGTTGTCGACTTGCCCTAGTGTACGTTTCTAGGTATGTGGTAGGCTATCTCCTAGGATAATGACAAAATAATGCGTAAATAAAATGCAATTCCAAACCTGAATTAGTATAAAACAGAAGAAGTTAGCGAAAGTTAATTTCTTTTTTCGCCAAAGAGGAGGGCATGCTAGTGATTAGAAAATTAACAAAACAAGATCATGAACAACTGATGGAGCTGGTGCTGCCGCAGGCGTCGATTAATTTATTTATCATCGGCGATATTGAGATGTACGGCTACGAAACGGATTTTCAAGAATTATGGGGCGACTTTGATGGGCAGGATAACTTACGGGGCGTATTATTACGTTATTATGATAGTTTCATTGTGTATGGTCAAAAAAAATACGATGTCCAAGGATTTGTTCAGCTTATCAATAACCATCATGAGCAGCCAACGATTGCTGGTGAAGAGTCGATTTTATTGCCTTTGCGACCATTTTTCAAAGATAGCCACAAGGTCAAGGACACGTACTTCGCTGAATGTCGGGCTGAAACTTTAAAGACTAGTGATAATGAAAAGCTACTAAACCAAGTCAAGAAAGCAACTGTAGCTGACGCATCGCGACTCGTGGAATTATTATTTACCATTGAAGAATTTGATATTGCGACAAGGCTTGATTTCGATGACTATGTGACCCGTACCATCAAACGTTACGAAGACAAAGCTGGACGCGACTACTTTATCGAAGTGGACGACAAAGTTGTTTCAATTGCCCAAACAACCGCTGAAAATTCAAAGTCGGCAATGTTAGTCGGTGTTTGCACTGCGCCCGATTATCGTATGAAAGGTTACACAACCGCGGTTATGTCAAAGCTGTTACAAGAATTATTCATCGAAAAAGCATCAGTTTGTCTTTTTTATGACAACCCGAAAGCTGGTAGTATCTATCAACGGAGTGGCTTTGAGGAGATCGCAATGTGGACGATGCTAACGCCGAAAAAAGAGGAGTAAACCATTTTTCCGAAAATGGCTTTTTGTAAACAGATATTTTATCAAAGCAACGACAGAATAAAATGACGAAATAATACTAATTCAGCTTTGAAAGCAATTAGTAAAAATCAAGAGTTTTTTGTCTAATCGAAAAAGCGATGATGAAAACGAGTTCACTTTTGAAAAAAGTGATTACGATTGTATCTTCAACAAGAGTTTTGCGACAACAGAGCAATTAGCTCTGAACTGTGACTGTAGGTATGCAGATGTCCTAAGGATAGATAATCCGTACACCAGTGACATGCGTTTGACCGCTGACAAATAATCGAAAAAAAGAATTGGTTTTTTGAAATTTTTCATAATTGAAGTAGTATAAAAACAACGCCCCGTGTTTAAATTTCTATGACCCGTCCATAATAGGGTCACAGAAAAACATAAGGGGCGTTTTGTGATGAAAAAACTTTTTGGGATTTTATTAGTTTTAGGCGTTGGCATTGTTTTAGTAGCTTGCGAGATTCGGGCTACACCAATACCAGAAATTATATGTGAGCCAGAATATTCAGCCAGCTTGACCGAATTAACAATTGAAGTATTAGGCGAAATCATCGTAAGTCATGGTTCACTTTGGACAGATTTCCGTCACGAGGCATCAAGTCGTTCACTAATCGTTCAATCGGGATGGGAAGAATGGGAAACTGCTGAACACACATTAATTGAACAGGATGGTAAACATGCGATTGTTCAAACTAGGATTCGGATTAACAATACCTTACCTGATAATGAACTACTAGGATACGAAGTTTATCAATTTACTTTCGTTGGTGATCGAATTAACCAGACTGACTTAATCCATATTGAAAGAGTAGCACCTGAGCCAGATGTTGTCGTGCCAATGGTCGGTGATTATTATTTGGTAACAAATGAGTTTGAAACTGAAGATTACGCTGATACGCTGATTACTTTCGGTGGCACAATCGATCGTGCTGGTGCATTTTGGGAAGAATGGTGGCATTTAACTGGTCGTTTTAGTAGTGAAAATATTGACTTTGAAGTAGAAGTACCGGAACACTTAGAAGGTTTCAACCGATTATTACCATCATCTGGATTTGTTAATCTTGCCCATCTTCGAATTTACTTAACTAATTATTTCACGGACGGGTGGATTAATGTTGCTTTATTTGGACAAGATGCCGTTTTTGTCCAATATCATGATAATCTTTATGTAAATACAACGCGTGTCGGGATTGTACGACCTGATTGGACAACGACCGAACATGAATTAATTAAAAAAGATGGAAATTTTGCGACCGTTGCAACAAGAGTTTCCATTGGTGCATGGCAACCAGAGTTAACCAATCCAGCAGATGTGACATTTACTTTCGGATTGGTAAATGGGCGGATTGATACCAATGATCCACGCCTAATCTGGTTTGAAATGCCATAACCGTAACAAGGGGGAATAAGAATGATCGTTGAGAATAATATTAAATCGCGGCGTTGTAGAGCCGTTGTGAAAGGACTGCTTGTAGTGATTCTATTGCTGGTTGCGATTGGACTAGCAATTTATTGGTGGGCTGAATTTGTTGAAAATGTAATATATCGCTTTGAATTCGTGAATTTAGGTGAAAATAGTTTTTGACTGATTTTGTCGAATGTTACGAGAACTATACAGATTACATACTAAAACGAGTCATTTTTAAATTTTAAAACCTCAGTAAAAATTCCGACAAAATGCCGTTTCTAAAAATGTAGCGACACCATCTTCATCATTACTACTAAGTTACTGTATTAGAAAGTGATTTCATTTCAACGATAACGCTTTCTATTGCGACATCGACAGTTACATTTGGAATCATGTCAAAATCATTAAAATCATCACCAAATGCAATAACAATCGAATTAGAACTGCCAACCTTATTTTTTGCCATTTCGACAATCTCTAGAACAACATTTTATTATAAGAAATTATAATCCCATTTTTTAATTCGTTAGGAAGATATTTAATACCTCTGATGGTCTCACGGTTGCAAAATAAGTTTACATCCTATATTTTACACTTTTCTAAAATTTGAATAGAATATTCAGAAATTGTTTTATCACTTCGTAGTAATGTTCCGTCAAAGTCAGAAACAATAATTCTATCTTCACTTATCATTGGTTTTCACTCCTTTTTGGCAAAAGTCGGGAATTTCCATAATTACTCCGTTTTTAGTTGTTTTAGTGTTTTTAAATCTTTGTCGCTAAGTTTTGCTGTTTCGAGGAGATCGGGTCGTCTTAATAAAGTTTTTCGCAAAGATTCCTTTCGTCGCCATTCGGCGATTTTAGCATGGTTTCCTGATAACAAAACATCGGGGACTTTCATGCCGCGAAAATCTTCTGGTCTAGTATACTGTGGGAATTCGAGCAATCCACTTGAAAATGAATCGTCTTCGTGGGAACTTGCTTTTGGCAATACTCCTGGTAGTAATCGGATAACCGCATCAATCATCACCATTGCCGCTGTTTCACCACCAGTCAAGACGAAATCACCGAGGGAAAGTTCATCAGTAACTAAGTATTCCCGAATTCGCTCATCGAAGCCTTCATAATGACCGCAGATGAAAATAAGATGGTCTTCATTTGCAAGTTCTTCGGCTTTACTCTGTGTAAATCGTTCACCTTGTGGACAAAGCAAAATTACGCGTGGTTTTGCGGATGTATCAACGCGCGCAACCGCTTCAAAAATCGGCTCAGCAGATAATAACATTCCCTGCCCACCCCCGTACGGATAGTCATCCACTTTATGATGCTTGTTAGTCGAGTATTCCCGAAAGTTCACGGTATTTAACTCGACCCTTGCATTAACAGTTGCCCGCCCGATAATTGAGGTCGTAAAAAATGGTTCGAAAAGTTCAGGAAATAGGGTCAAAATGTCAATTCTCATTTAGATTAGCCCCTCTAACAATTCTACCAAAACAATTTTATTTTTTATATCGACCGTTTTAACAACATCTTCGATATAAGGAATCAGGATTTCCTTTTTCTCGCCTTTTTGTTTTACTACCCAAACATCATTTGCGCCTGGTTGGAGGATGTCGATGATTTCCCCTAAAACTTCCCCATCGACCGTTTTAACGCAACAACCCATAATCTCATGGAAATAAAACTCATTATCCGTCAGTTCACCTAATTTTGAAGCGTCAACCAGCAGGTCGCAACCTTTGTATTTTTCAACATCATTGATATGATTCATCCCGACGAATTTTACCAACTCAACGGTTTTATTTGGTCGGTGCGATTTAATCGTAACTGGCAACATTTCACCATTAAAATCAATAAATAACTCCGAACCCTCCTTAAACCTTTCATCCTTAAAATGGCTATCCGAGAAAACACGGAGTTCACCCTGTAATGCATGTGTATTAACAATTGTACCAACTTTTAAATAATCCATACCAAAACCACCATTCTATTTTTACTAAAACTATGATATAATAAAACAGAAGACTTTTCAAGGAAAGAAGGTTTATTTATGTTAACAAATGCAAAAAAATGGATTATGTTAGGACTTTACCCAGTCGGGATGTTTATCTTGCCGCTAATTATTATGCTAGTTATGGCGCTTTTTGATGCCATTTTTCTAGAAGGAATGGTCGCTAATGAATTAGATTTTGGTTTTATGACCATTGCAATAGTGATTTCCTATGCTGCGCTCATGGTTGCTCTTTTGATAATTTCTTTTGGTATATATAAACAAGATTTCCAGAAAATCAAATCTTGGGGAAATTTCACTAAACAGATGGTAATCGGACTAATTGCTACTTTTTCGGCAGCTTTTGTCGGTGGAACACTTGTTTCGTTATTAGGTGAAACTGATACAGCGTTGAATCAACTACTAATCGAACAAGCCTTACAGGCAATGCCGTTTTTAATGATTATGACCGTAATTTTCTTTGGACCGATTGTTGAAGAAATTATTTTCCGTCTGGTAATGATGAATTTGTTTCCGAAGATCAAACCGATTTATAATGTGATTTTTTCGAGTTTGATTTTCGGGGCAATACATGTGTTGGCTGGTGGTTGGATTCACATTATTCCTTATTTCTTAATGGGAATCGTGTTTGGTTACATCTACATTAGGAATGACAACATCTGGCACGCAACCGTGTTACACATTCTTCATAATGGTTTAACTGTTGGTCTGATTTTTCTTGCCCAAGGATTGCTCGAAGCTTATCCTTATTAAAGCGGTCGAAACAAAAGGTTTAAAAAAATTATTAAAATGACGTTTTGGTACTTGAATTTCCTGTTTTATTATGTTAAAATGTTCCTTGTGTAAAAAACGAATATTCCGCTGGGCAACGCATCGACGTCGCTTAAGAGTGTTTATGATGAGGAGCGGGTCAATATGAGCCAACAGTTAATTAAAGAATTAACACAAGATTATATTAAATCTGATATTCCTGAGTTTCGCGCTGGCGATAATGTGCGTATTCATGTACGGATCACAGAGGGGAATCGTGAGCGGATTCAGTTATTTGAAGGTCTAGTGTTAAAGCGCCAAAACGGTGCTGGTATCAATGGGACATTCACAGTTCGTAAAATTTCATTCGGTTGTGGTGTGGAGCGTACATTCCCATTACACACGCCAATGATTGAAAAAATCGAAGTTACGCGTCTTGGAAAAGTGCGTCGTGCGAAGCTTAACTATATCAGAAGTCTTTCTGCGAAAAAAGCTCGTATCAAAGAACGTCGAATTGTATAATAATGAACGCTCGGGTCTTGTGGCTCGGGTGTTTTCTTTATAAATAAGAAGGGCTGGATTTATATGGAATTTAGAAAAGCTGCTAAAAAAGAACGAACATTTATCTTAGATTTGATGGAACAAATCAACCAAGATAATTCCAGAGGAATTGCCTATCCCTGTTGGGACCTTGAAGGCAATTATCACGAACTCGGTATCAATTTCGAAGATGCACTTATAATTGCCCAAGAGAATGGAACTGATATCGGGGTGGTAGGGGTGTTTGATTCGGAATGGGGAACCTATTTAGTTGGACCGACTTGTGTAAAGGAATATTATACCGAATATTATGTTACTTTATTATTAAAGGAGTTGCTGAATTCTTACGATTTGAACGGTAAAACACTTGAGTCTGATTTAAAGCCAGAGAATGAAGTCCTTGTTGAAGTTCTTAAAACGTTCGGATTCACTAACAACTATGCTGGCGTTTCGATGCACCTTGAAAAGAAGATTCAATTGCTTTCAGATATTAACGTCAAAGTCTTAACAAAAGCAGATAAAGATTCGATTTTAAGTGTCAATGATATTTTCACTAAATATCTTAAACCATGGACAAACAAAAACGAACAACATTTATTTAATGCACTTGAAGATGGAGCGCATATAACTGTCATTTTAGAAAGCGACATAATTGTCGGTGCAATGGTTGGGACTGAAACAGAAATTGAATATCTTGCCGTTCATGGTGACTATCAAAACAAAGGCTACGGAAGAGCACTGGTTGACGTTGCCCGTACTGGAGCTGAAATCACTGCAGACGAAGATAAGATGTATCTTGATGTTGATGTCAATAACCAGGAAGCACAAGATTTCTATCTAGCTTGTGGTTTTGAAGTAGATTATCACCGTGTCGTTTACGCAAAAAAGTTTGACTAGTTACCAATTGCCATAAGACTGGTTTTATTGTATAATATAAAGATGTGCTGGAGTGATGATGATGACAGAAAAAGATATCAATTTAACGATGCTTGTTGACTTTTACGAATTGACAATGGCAAACGGCTACTTTGAAAACGGGATGACCGATAAAGTGGCTTGTTTTGACTTGTTTTTTAGGCGTGTACCTGATAATGGTGGCTTTGCGATTATGGCTGGGTTAGAGCAATTAATTGATTATTTGGAAAAACTTTCTTTTACGACTGCTGATATTGAGTATCTCCGTAATCGTGGGATTTTTTCGGACGGATTCCTTCAATATCTCGCCAATTTCAAATTCAGTTGCGATGTGTATGCCATTCCAGAAGGGACACCAATTTTCCCAGGTGAGCCGATTTTGACAGTGAAAGGTCCGATTATTCAGGCGCAGTTCATCGAGACCGCAGCTCTATTATATATCAACCATCAGTCACTTATTGCAACGAAAGCTAATCGAATAGTAAGAGCGGCAAAGGGACGTTCTGTGATCGAAATGGGATCCCGTCGCGCCCAAGGCAGCGATGGCGCCGTGCTCGGCGCCCGTGCCGCCTACATCGGCGGCACCGACGGTAGCTCTTGTACGATTGCCGATAGTTTATACGGAGTCCCAGCGCTCGGGACAATGGCTCACAGTTGGATCCAGAGCTTTGATACCGAATATGAGGCGTTCTCGAAATATGCGAAATTATATCCTAACAATTGCACCCTGTTGGTCGACACCTACGATACACTAAAATCAGGAATTCCCAACGCGATTAAACTATTTAAGGAAATGAACCAAGGCATTGGGGCAATCCGCATCGACAGTGGCGATGCTGCTTATCTGTCAAAAAAAGCAAGAAAAATGCTCGATGATGCTGGTCTTTCAGAGATAAAAATCATTATTTCTAACTCTTTAGACGAGTATACCATCAAGGATTTGTTAATTCAGCAGGCACCGATTGACGGTTTTGGTGTGGGTGAAAGACTGATTACTTCTAAAACAGAACCCGTGTTTGGCGGGGTGTATAAGTTAGTCGCAGTTGAAGAAAACGGGGTGACAGTTCCGAAGATTAAGGTTAGCAATAATCCTGAAAAAGTTACGACTCCAGGATTTAAGCAGGTTTGGCGTTTATTTGAACGTTCTAGTAATAAAGCAATTGCGGATGTGATTACATTATTTGACGAAGTGATTCAGGATAAAGAGCCGTACATAATTTTTGATCCAGACCATACATGGAAACGTCGTGAATTAACTGATTTTTATGCGGTGAAATTGTTAGTTCCGATTTTTGAGCAAGGTACTCTTATATATAATAAACCGTCGATTAAAGAAATTCGCGCATATTCACGCGACAAAGTTGACAAACTTTGGGAAGAGAGTTTGCGCTTCGAGAAGCCCCATAAATTTTATGTTGACCTTTCGCAAGAGCTCTGGGATTTGAAACAGGAATTATTAAAAAAACATACCAGATAATCATGAAGTCACTGAAAAGTCATCTCTTAGGCAAAAATCATCTAGTTTCAAATTTCAAAAACCTGACCTTAATAGGTTTCTGAAATTTCTATTTACTTGATTTAAAACTAGAACTTAGAACTTTACACTGGTTTCGTCCATAGAGAAGTCAAACGAGCCTATGGCTATTTCATAGAAGAAGAAGTAAGTAGAGATTAGTTAAAGTTAGAGTTGATAATGTGTTTGAGAGTAGGTAAG
>JGI990J12352_1000394_pt1 | contig 9835 bp, 9 predicted proteins | sample Intmic4MA4BA4MSA_FD_12352 | JGI IMG/M metagenome (IMG submission 12352) | reverse complement strand
GACTTTCCCCCTTCGGGCGGGGTATCTGAGTCAGTGGCACGGGGTGCCACAAGAAGATTTCTACGAGGCAGAGCCTCGGGGAATTATACCCATACTACGATTAAACAAAATAATAGGGAGAGATATAAGAGGTTTTGTCAGATGAGAAAAGGATATTTTAAAAGATTGGCATTTATCGGAGTAGTTATTGTTATGATTTGGGGAATCAAAACGTATGTAAAAAATGGTTTTTCTTTTTATAGGATAACGTCAATAAGTGCTTCCTTTAGTAGTGAGGATAGATTTTATTTTGATGAGGCTGCTAAATTATCACGTCAGTTTTTGTTCCTAGAAGAAGGGGAGGAACTGGATATATTTNATTCAGTTTTGTCGGGGGGATTAAACTTAAGTTTTTCTTCGGATAACCGATTTATGCTTACGTTTGAAGGATTTACAGAATATGAGATTGCATTATCGGAAAGTGTTCCTGATTCGGGAGAATTTTTCTTCTCTGTCGGTCGATACTTCCCAGTAGGTTCTAATCTTTTTTTGATGCAAAGCAATCCCGAAGATAGTGATTTTGAATTTTTTGGATTTTTTACCATTGTCAACTTTCGTAGAGATATCGATGTCACTGTCGAAGAAGAAACCTTTAGATTTCAAAGGATGAGAACTTTGGACGATTAGTCGTTTTATCCAGAAATTTTAATGCTATTTTGTTTAGTCTGAAAACTCAATATAAAGACGATGTTTCGACGGTAAGGTGGATTGGTCTTATTCCAAAAAACATGAAAATGCCAAATAAAGATATAGCTGTGTTATTTATGAATTTGTTGAAGAACGCTTTTGAAGCCACTAGCATTTGTTTAGGCGCTAAATGCGTTGAAGTACGAATCGATGCAACAGCTAATTCTTTTTACTTACTGGTGAAAAATAACTATATTAGAGATTTACTCATCGAGAATGAGAAAATCAAGACAAGTAAAAAAGGCCAGAGAAATCATGGATATGGCTTGCAAATTGTACGGGATGTAGTGAAAAAATATGATGAACAAGTGCATATTTCTCATGACAATAATGAATTCAGTGTAGAAATTACGTTTTTTGGAGAAATTTATTTAAAATGAGACGTGCATTTGAACTTTGATTCTAATGCGTTCTATCTTAGATTTCAAAGAATATTAAAAGCAATAATATCGAAATTTCTACGTTCATTATGGTTTTTTGGTACGTTCATCGGAAAAATATTGAATGGTAAAAATGGATATGATATAAAAAACCTAAGAATAAATATATTTAAAAAATTCAATGCCACAGGCTTTAAAATGAATGAAACCAAGAGGATTGAAAGGAAGATTAATATGAAGAAGAAAGGTGAAAAAATTTTATTTGGGCTATTGGCAACTTTAATGTTGTTTGGTACAATCGGTATTCCTGCTTATGCTTTTAATAGAAATGAGACTAGAAATGATAACGAGTACTACATTGAATGGGACGAATTTTGGGAAGGATACAATCAATCTGAAATTGATTCGGTGATTTATAAAGCATTCTCGGATGATATATCTGAAATAGATGAATATGAGTCAATAAATCCATTTAGAGTCACGTACCGACGTGTTTTTGTGTCAAGCACCATTAACAATTTTACACCTTGGAGGGTAGCTGGTGGTCAATTGCAATGTGGATCTAGAGCAAATGGTCCTACTTTGGGGATGAATTCAGGCGGAGGTTCGAATATTAGTATCGGTCTATCTGTAGGAGTTGTAGGCGTCAGTGTTAGTGTTCGCGCAGGAAGTTCAGGAGGTGGCACCGTTACTCGAAATGTAACTATACCTGCAAATATTCGCCAAAATGCGATACTTGGTGAACTCAGGAATCAAGTCCGTGTACGTAGGTATCGTTTATACACAGCAGGCTCAAATGGAAGATATACATTTTTAAGAAATGATAATGTAGCATCTAATATTGTTGCAGAATATAGAGTTAGGACAGCTAGAGCAGTTCGAGGAAATATATGTCCTTTATAGAGACAAAGGTATCGGGAAAGCCGAAATTTAAATATTTGCTATTTTTAACTACTATATTTATCACATCGATTACAGGAGTATTGTTTCTTAATAATGCTCAGATTAGGCACACCCAATTAACCGCCACAGAGTTCAGATTGTTTGGTTTTGATTATCCTAAAGAAGATTTTCGTCTTTTTGAATTCCGAAGCGGTGAATATCAATTTCACCTTTATGAGTTTCATTATGGAAAACAAGTCAACCAAGTTCCATTTGGATACATATATGTTCCAAGAAATCTTGGAAAACATTCATTTATTTTTAGGCACTTAGAAATGGGTGTTTTAGAAGTATCTACTGGTTCTTCATTATTTCCTTCTTATGTTTTTGAAACAAGCTTTGAAATTTACAACGCGCACGGTATTGACGTTTTAGAAAATAGTATAAGAATCGGAATTGGTGAAAAAGATATTCTTTTGGTTTATCAAGCTGGTGCAATATCAATGATACTCAATGAAATTGACGACATTGAAGAATTTTTAGAACCTTTGCAGTTTACTTCTCAAGCCATCATTATTTCTGTAGAGAGAATCAAATAACATAATCAGCACTAATTTATAAAGACAATGCTAGTTTATAGCATTAACTACATGAATTGTAATGACGACAATTTGGATAGCCGTTATTAAAGGTAAAAAAATGATGCTGTGACAAATTCTAAAAATTCTTAATGGGTGAGAACTTTGGACGATTAGTCGTCTCATCCAGAAATTTTAATTCAAAACTTGCCAAATAGGAATCAAAAAAATCCAGATTGTCTATTTTTTAGACTGATAATCTGGATTTTTAATGTATATATATACGAAGATTTTGGGAGCGAAGGCGTTGGAACCCAACGCCTTCGCTAGTTGAGACGGCGCCTTAGGCGTCGCCATTTAACTTTGCTTGGGCTGTTGCCAGCCTGGCAATTGGGATTCGGTATGGGGAGCACGAGACGTAGGTTAGGCCATAGGTTTGGAAGTGTTTGATGGATTCTGGGTCGCCACCAAGTTCACCGCAAACACCGATTTTGAGGTTTGGTTTTTCTTTACGTCCTTTTTCGATGGCTATTTGCATGAGTGCGCCAACGCCTTTGGTGTCTAGAGTTTGGAATGGATCAGCGGGCAGGATGTCTCTACCGATGTATTCGCCGATGAATTTTCCGATGTCGTCTCTGGAGAAGCCGTAGACCATCTGTGCGAGGTCGTTGGTTCCAAAGCTGAAAAATTCTGCTGACTGGGCAATTTCGTCTGCGATTAGGCAAGCTCTCGGGATTTCAATCATGGTTCCGACTTGATAGTTTAGGGATTTGCCAGTTGTGGTGAAGATTTGATTGATGGAATCGACAATTTGTGCTTTGATGAGCTCGAGTTCTTTTGCATCGCCAATGAGTGGAATCATGATTTCAGGGACGATATTTAGGCCTAGTTGTTCGTTGACTTCAAGGGCGCTTTCGATGATGGCTTCAACTTGCATGTTATAAATTTCAGGGTAGGTGATAGCAAGACGACATCCGCGGTGGCCAAGCATTGGATTTGTTTCATGTAGAGATTCGATTCTAGCTGTAATGGCTTCTCTAGGGATACTTAATTCACTGACGAGTTCAGTGATTTCGGATTCTGTTCTTGGTAAGAATTCGTGTAGCGGTGGGTCTAGAAGGCGGATTGTGGTTGGTAATTCTTTCATAGCGAGATAAATACCTTTGAAGTCATTTTTTTGGTAATCTTTTAAGACCGATAGGGGAGCGAGACGTTCAAATTTAGTTTCAGCCAAAATGAGTTTTCTCATTTCTAAAACGCGTGCTTCGCCAAAGAACATATGTTCTGTTCGAGCAAGGCCAATTCCTTTAGCGCCAAAGGCTAAGGCAGTTTGGATGTCTTCTGGCGTTTCAGCATTGGCATAGACTGCCATATCTGCTATTTCATCAGCCCATTGTAGAAGCTCGTTTAAATTTTCTTTTTCTTCAATGGTTTCTTTTTCGAGTGTTCCAGTATAAATGTCACCAGTGTTACCATCGACTGAAATGATGTTGCCTTCTGCAATCATCCCGCCTTCGTAAACGGCTTGCTTGGCGCTTTCATTGACTTTCAAAGATTCGCAACCAACGACGCAACAAACGCCCATCCCCCTAGCAACAACTGCAGCGTGAGAAGTCATGCCACCACGGCTAGTGACGATTGCCTCACTAACAATCATACCTTCAATGTCTTCTGGGGATGTTTCTTGACGCAATAAGATGACTTTTTTCCCAGCCTCGCTTGCAACTTTAGCGCTTTGGGCATCAAAATAGACAGCACCTGTTGCAGCACCTGGACTAGCTGGCAATCCTTTTGCCAATTTTTGAGCTGAGGATTTTGCAGATTCGGTAAAAACTGGGTGCAAAAGCTGATTAATGCTTTGTGGGTCGATTCTAGAGACTGCCACTTCCTTTGTAATCAAGCCCTCCTGCACAAGGTCTATCGCAATTTGAAACGCCGCTTTAGAAGTTCGCTTCCCATTTCTCGTTTGCAACATATATAACTTCCGATTTTCAATGGTGAACTCAATATCCTGCATGTCCCCATAATGCCGTTCTAGCTGGTTCGCAATTTGCAAAAATTGATCGTAAACATCAGGCATCGCTTCGGCTAATTTCGCAATAGGCTGGGGCGTTCTAAGGCCTGCCACAACATCTTCACCTTGCGCATTGATTAAATATTCACCGAAAAGTCCACGTTCACCGGTAGAAGGATTTCGCGTGAAAGCAACACCCGTTCCACTGTTTTTTCCTGTATTTCCAAAAACCATTTCCTGAATGTTGACAGCAGTTCCCAAGTCTTCTGAAATGCCATGCAAGTCTCTGTAAGTTTTCGCACGTGGGTTTAACCAAGAGCCAAAAACAGCTTCCACCGCCATAAATAACTGCTCATCCGGTGATTGTGGAAAGGGTTGCTTCGCAATGTTAAGGTAAATATTTTTATAAAAATCAACGATTTCTCGCCAGTTGTCAGCTGTTAAAAAGTCGTCAGATTGATAATTATTTTGATTTTTGAAAGAGGTGAACGCCTCATCAAAATGGCTTTTTGGGATAGAAAAAACAATCTCGCCAAACATTTTAAGCAGTCGCTGATAACAATCATAAGCAAATTTTTCATTTCCAGTTTGCTGTGCCAAGGCAACAACCGACTCATCATTTAATCCAAGGTTTAAAATTGTATCCATCATCCCAGGCATTGAGAATTTAGAGCCACTTCTAACCGATACAAAGAGTGGTTGTGTCGGAGAATTAAATTTTTTATTAGAACTAACCTCTAATTCATGAATAGCTGTTTTAATTTGTTCTTTCATTGCTTCATCTAACGTTTTTTGATTGGCTAAATAACTTAAACAGGTTTTTGTTGTAATTGTGAATCCATTAGGAACTGGTAATCCAAGGTTTGTCATTTCAGCAAGATTGGCACCTTTCCCACCTAATAAATCTTTCATCTCTTTTGAACCATTTGCAAATTTATAAACATATTTCATTTGTAGTAACTCCTTTTTATAACGTACATCACTTGTTCGTAAATACAGTATATAGTGTACACCATTAAAAGTCAATAATTAAATGGCGTACATTTTAAAAAACACTTTCATACGTATCTCTCAAATGAAGCCTTCATCCTAATTTACGCTTTAAAACCATATATTTTGTCCGTAGGGGCAGCGGAATCTGCTGCCCCTACGATAGAAGACGCGAAGCGCATTTTGAAATTTCCCAAACCAACAAGTTGACTTTTTTCGTGTAACATATATAATAAATAGTACAACACAATGGAAAGGGAGGTCGTACAAACATGAATTTCTCAGAACGGCAACAGAAAATAATCGCCCTCGTCAAGCAAAATGAACCCATCAGCGGAGAAGAAATCGCCAGAAACTTAGGCGTCGTCAAAGCAACATTAAGGAGTGACTTAGCACTTTTAACAATGACAGGTATGCTGGATGCAAGGCCCAAAGTCGGGTACTTTTACTCTGGGCAAGCGATCCAACCACTTTTATTCGAAGAACTCTTCCACACAAAAGTTGAATCACTCATGATGCCACCGATGATCGTCAAGCAAGACACCACCATCCACGATGCCATCGTCACCTTATTCATGTACGATTCTGGCTCACTTTACGTCACCAATGATAGCGGCGAATTATCTGGCGTCGTTTCAAGAAAGGACCTCCTTCGCGCCACGTTGCACAACAGCACACAGCTAGGCACAACCCCCGTTGCTGTCATCATGACAAGGAGTCCGAACATCATCACCGTGACCAAAAATACCCACATCCTAGATGCCGGCGCACTCTTACTAAAGCGAAAAATCGACAGCCTACCCGTTGTTTCAGAGACAAGTGAGACCGAAATCATTGGCAAAATCACCAAAACAACCCTCACCGAATACTTCATAAAAGCAGGTCTAGACATTCAAAATAACAAGTGATAGAGTTCAAAAGGCGCAGACGATTTAGACAAACACTGTATTGAATTTTCCTAATGGAGATAGCGCCTTCACTTTGGATGGGAAATTAGTACGAAAATCGTCGCGTCTGACTATCACGGACATCGGAACCTCGCCCAATGCCCGTGGATACAGATTCCAATAATCAACCAAGGAGTGTGCATAAAGATGCCACAAAATGAAAAAGACATCATCTTCTATTTAGTTTCAGATTCATTAGGGGAAACCGCACAAAAAATCTTATCTGCCACCGTCGCACAATTTCCAAACGTGAAAGTAAAAGAAATCAAACGCTTCCCATTCGTTGACGACTTAGCTACACTAAAGGGAGTCCTACAAGAAGCTTTGGATGACCAAGCCATCCTCATCATTACCTTAGTCAACCAAGAATTTGTAAAAATCGTTGCTGAGTTTTCTGAACAAACTGGCCTTGCCTATGTCGACTACATGAGCCATTTAACAAATTTGATTGAAGCCAAAACAAACATTGCGCCACTGCAAGAAGCAGGAGTTATGCACCAACTAAACAGAGAATATTTTAGCCGAGTTGAAGCCATTGAATTTGCTGTTAAATACGATGATGGCAAAGATCCGAGAGGCTTTAAAGAAGCAGACTTCATCCTTATCGGGATTTCTAGAACATCTAAAACGCCACTAAGCATGTACCTCGCCAACAAAAATTACAAAATCGCCAACCTGCCACTCATACCAGAAGTTCCAATTCCAAGCGAACTCTTTGAAATTCCGAAAGAGAAAATAATTGGACTCACCACCAACATCGAAAACTTGCTCCAAGTTCGCAAAACCAGACTAAAATCCTTTGGATTAAACGGCGAATCTAGCTATACCGATGCTACCCGCGTACAAGAAGAACTCCTATACGCGGGCAACCTCTTCAAACAACTAGGCATCATCCCAATCAACGTTAGCGACAAAGCCATTGAAGAAACAGCCATGCTAATTGAAATGGAATACAACAAACAATAACGCTAATGGCGCATGTGACTAACGTCACCGCGTCTTTTTTTGACCTTACATAAAGGTTAAAATAAAATGGGAGATGTTTTCATCGTGAAAAATGGCACATTTGAGAAGGGGCAGTTTTGCTGAGGAAAAAGTAAGCTGATGCCCTTCAACTTGATTCCTTATCTAGTGTTAATACTAATTCGCATTTAAAATCTTACTAAAACTTAATCTTTCCAACCTATACTTCTTCCTCGTTTAGGCTGAAAATTTCTGCGTTTTAAATACAGATTTTAAACACGAATTAGTATAAGTAAAGCATCAAAAACATGGTCTATTTTATTTTGGAGGCGTAATTCTTTCCTTCAAAATTTTTAACACCGATAACTTTTATAACTGGTTATATTTGAATTTTTTTGCTATAATTTATTCAGATATTAGTCGTTGTTGTTTTGGAGTCAAAACAACACAAATGGTCATCTTGCTAAATACAACCATCTAACAAGACGGGCTCGGATGTGCAAAGCACGTCGAGCTACCGCCCACCAAGGAGGTGTGGTTCATGTCAAAAGTCATCTTCCATATCGATTTAAACGCCTTTTTTGCTTCCTGCGAGGCAATCGACAAGCCACATCTTGCAAACGTTCCTATGGTTGTAACAGGGGAGAAAAATTCAGTCAGAGGCGTGGTCACAACAGCAAACTATGCTGCCCGTAAATACGGCATTCATAGCGCCATGCCAGTCAAAACTGCCTTGCGAAAATTTCCCAAACTAGAAATTCTTGGCGCCAACTTCGCCTTCTATCGAGACGTTTCCCATCAATTCATCACCATACTAAAGCAATACTCACCGCTAGTTGAACAGGCGTCCATTGACGAAGCCTACATTGACATGAGCCACTATTTCCCACAGCAAGACGCTATGAAAATCGCTAAGCACCTCCAACACAGACTCCAAACTGAACTCAAAATTGGCTCAAGCATCGGCATCGCGCCCAACAAATTCCTTGCCAAAATGGCAAGCGACATGAAAAAACCAAATGGCATCACAATCCTGCGCAAAAAAGACATTCCAGCCAAACTCTGGCCACTACCATTAGGAAATATGTATGGCATCGGCAAAGCATCCATCCCAAGATTTGCCAAATTAGGTATCGAAACAATCCGCGACTTAGCCCAGTACGAAGATACCGTCAAGCTTATCCATTTTTTTGGCCCACACGTCATGTCTCAAGTTGCAAAGGCAAACGGAAACTGTACCGACAAAGTTGACCCCAAAAAATACGAAACTCCGACCAGTATCGGCCATTCCACCACATTTAATCGCGATTATATTTTAGAAGCAGAAATTCTTGAAGAGGCGAAGCGTATGTGTTCTAAAACATCCGCTCGTCTTAAAAGACACAACCTATATGCCAAAACAATCACGCTTCAAATTAAATATGCAAACTTTAAAAATATAACCCGAAGTAAGACGGTAAAAGAACCTATCCAAAACGCAGATGACATATACTTTTATATTGTAGACTTATTTGAAGAGTATTGGGACGAATCTCCAGTACGTCTCATCGGTGCCAGTACCAGCAACTTAGAAGGAGAGAAAAAAGACAAGAAAACGCATCACAAGCTAAACCTATTCAACTACAAAGAATTTGAAAAAGAAGAAAAACTACGTCAGACTGTGCGTGATTTGAATGCTCGCTTCGAGCAAGATGTAATCAAAAAAGGTGTTAAAGTAGCAGAAAATAGCGAATAAAAGGAAGAACATAGCGGAAAATGGGAGCGTTCTCGTTAGAGAAGTGTTGCAAGCAACATTTTGAGAAAAAAATAATAGTTATTGAGTTTAAATCGTTTTTTTCAAGGATATTTGTAGGAGATTTAAACAATGATGGATATTTCGACTTATTGATTAATCACAATGATGATAGATTTCCAGAGCATACTTTATATGTTTGGAATAGCTATGAGCATCAGTTTGTAAAAATAGAATTTATAGGGTTTGATTCACTTATGTACTTTGAAATTGAGGATGGTTATCTCACAAATTCAGTTCGGACATTTGAACGACCTATACTTCAAACCATCATTTGGGATGGTAATAGTTTAATATTAATTGATGAAAAAGAACTATATTTTGAATAGAAATGAAAATCGGACAAAAAGCTAGACGACCATGGTAGGCTTGTATGGAAATGCGTGTCAGGGTGCTGATATGCAACAAATTTGTGCAACACTATAGCTATTTTGGAAAGTAATATAAACTTTAAATATAATGTTGTTGACTTGTAGGAAGTGAAAATAATGATAGAAGAAAAAAAATTTAAAAAACTTTTTTGGATCCTAGGTTTACTCTTTGTTGTATCAAGTGCAGTAGGG
>JGI990J12352_1000393_pt1 | contig 9864 bp, 7 predicted proteins | sample Intmic4MA4BA4MSA_FD_12352 | JGI IMG/M metagenome (IMG submission 12352) | reverse complement strand
GTGGTCAGTTACTTCTATATCGACGATACTTCCATCATCACCAATGGTAATTGCAACAGAAATCGGACCATAGTGACCACCTTCTCCCGTACCTTCGAAAACTCCTGGCGTATAAGTCGTAGTTGGCGTTTCTGTAGAAGAAATTCCACCAGCTAAGCTAAGTGCCTCAATCACAGCATTTAAGAACGCATCAGAAGTTGCGGTTGCGCCAGTTACTGTATCTACATCTGCTGAACCAGCCTCAATAACATCTGGGATTAAGTATCCAAAAGCTCGCTGGGCAAATTCAGGCGTTTCGTTGTGGTCAGTTACTTCTATATCGACGATACTTCCATCATCACCAATGGTAATTGCAACAGAAATCGGACCATAGTGACCACCTTCTCCCGTACCCTCGAAAACTCCCGGCGTATAAGTCGTAATTGCCATACCCCCTTGTGCATTCTCTTCTTCTTCACGGGTCTGGTTCCAAACTGTATCAGGATTGCTTAAATTTCCGCAAGCTGTTAAAACGGACAATGCAAGAAACATAGCAGATAAAAGCATTATTTTATTATTATTCATATTTTTGCACCTCAGAGTTAGTCATTATATAAATACCATTTTTTGACAAAACCGATATTTTTCCATTTCTTTGCTAACCAAGGCATCACATAATAATCTAAAGACAGTACCTTGCCAGCAGTAAAGAGGAAAGCAATCCCAGCGAATGGAATCCAAATTTGGTGAATACTGAGACCGACAGTGGTTAAAACAACTGCAGCCCAGCCAATTAAACCTACAGATGATAAAGATGTAAATAATCCAACAACCAGAGCAAGACCAATTAAAATTTCAAAAATGATAATTGCGTATTGGAAAAACATTTGATTATTAAGTACAAAGTTTTGCAAAAACCAGTTAACTGGTATCGTTCTGAACCAAAGCAGCATAGAATCGCTGACGATATGAATAGAAAAGCGGACATAGTCAAACAGAGAGATATCTGTTAAAGGAAATGGAGCAATTGGGCGAAACGCACTTGCTACGTCATAAAACATATCTTGTAAAACTGGTCCATCTAGCCACCCCATTTGTATTCGTCGATAACCCAAGTAAATAAGATAAGCGCCTGCAAATATCCTTAAAGGTACAAGCCAAAAAATTGGGGTACGATTTGAGAAATGACCACCTACAAAACTACGTCTATCTCTAATTGTAAAAAACTGCATTTTCATATAAGAAAACACTTTATTCCACCCTAAAGCCTGAACAAAATAAACAATATTGATGAAATGCTTAGCGAACATCGCCAAGAATGATGGCAATACAAACATTTTTCCAGGCATACCAACGTAAGCTGTACCGTATGCGCCGCCGATACAAACCATTGCGCCATGAAGTTTTGGTTTATAAGTATTAGAAGGTTCCGAACCAGCAATTTCTTCCATAATGTTTTTAGCGATTATCGGGGCACACTGCTCACAATTCTCTACCATTTGTGGCACAGGTTTATCCTCACCTTCTGGAATGTAGAACATATTATCTCCAGCAACATAAACATTTGGATGTTTGAGTGAACGCAAATTCTCATCTGTTTGAATACGCCCACGCGACTTCTCTACAATACCTAATTCGTGCGAATTTGAAACAACATCAGAGCCTTGTGTTCCTGCTGTCCAAATAACCGTCTGAGATTTAATTGTATTAACTTTACCATCGACTTCAAATTCTAAAGCATTTTCTCTCACAGCTTTAACAGAGGCGTTATAAATTTGCTTGATTCCCATTTTATTCATTCTTTTAATCGCTCTATCCGTTGCCTTTTTCGGCAAAAACGGCATAGGAGCTGGTAACATATCTACAAGATTAAGACTTATAAGTTCTGGGTCTATATGGAAACGTTTGCAAAGCGTTGGTGCAAGCTCAGCGAGCTCTCCTATCATTTCAACGCCAGAAAATCCACCACCAACGACAAAGAAGGTTAAAAGTTCTTTTTTACGCTCTATATCCTTTTCAATTGAAGCCGTACGAAACATGTTCATAATATGATCTCTTAAAATAGTAGCTTCTTCAAAAGACCACAGTGGGAAACTATACGCCTCAGCACCCTCAACACCCCAAAACGTTGTTTTACAACCAGAAGCCATTACCAAATAGTCATATTCATATGTTCCTACTTCGCCTGTCAATCTATTATTATCATAGTCTGTTGTTGTAATATTGTCTTGAACAACATTTACTTTGCGACCTGCAAAAATTTTCTTAATATCCAAGCGTACACTTTCTTCATTCACACGCCAAGCAGCAACCTCGTGAAGCTCCGTTAGCATGGTATGAAAGGGGTTTCTATCAATGATAGTGATATCCAGACCATCGATTTCATTTGACTTTTTTAACTTCTTCTCAAGTTTTTTGGCAATCAATACACCAGCATATCCTGCACCCAAAACTATAATTCTTTTTTCTCTAGCCATCCTATAGTCAAACTCCTTTTTATTATATTATAAGTCGATACTGTTACTTTACAATTTTTTATCTGTCTGTCCATTGCTTTTTTCAAAAAATGGACTTTTTTCACAAGCGGTTGTTAGAAAAGACGATGTTAGAGATAGAAGTTTCACAAGCAAAGTTTAAGAAAGGCGGGCATACGCGTGAATATTTTCAGAGTGTGGAGATCTGAAAAACTTGATAGTACGAAATTGGGTTGTTTTAATGAAAATCAGTAAACAAATATAAAAAATGAATTTTACCAATCCCAAACGTTGATACTACAACATTTAGTACATCTTACAAAATTTAGTACATCTTACAAACTATAAACAAATTTTACGGAAAATAAACATTATTCAATTAACAATCCAATTTCGTACCATCACGTTGAAAAATCATTTTTTGCGACAATTCTGATTATTATATAACTAATGCCGTTAGAATAATTAATCCTACTAAGAATAAGGTATCGTTAATCTCCCATTTCATACTCCTAAAACTTGTTCGTCTAACCGTTGTGCAATAATTTCTGGCATCTAGCGCATTAGCTATCTCTTTTGACCTATAAAGTGATCTTATAAAGATAGGTAAGAAAATCGGGGTCACCTTCTTAATTTTTTCAAATACTGTCTGCCCGACAAAATCCATCCCTCTTGAAGCTTGCGCTTTGACAATTCTTTCAAATTCCTCTTGTAATGTGGGAATAAATCGGAGTGCGATTGTTATCATTAAAACAATTTCGTCTACATCAACTTTAAAAATCTTCAAGGGGGCAAAAAGTTTTCCTAAGCCTGTAGCCAACTCTAAAGGCTTAGTCGTTAAACTAGTTATGCTCATTATAAATATGCTTAGCAAAAAGCGAATTAATACTGATAATGAGCGCACAATCCCTAGTTCTGAAATAGTCAAAAATGAAAATGAAAAATAGATTTGACCACCACCTGACGTTAGCATTTGAATTAGTGTTGTGAAAATGATAATCCGAAGGAGTGGTCTTGTTGATTTCAGAAGTATTTGAATGGGTATTTTTGATAAAAACATAAGTACAATGACATAAAGCGTCAAGAATCCAAATGTTCGGAAATCATCTGCAATAATGACTAACGCTGTAAAGTAAAAAGCCCCAATTAACTTTGATCTAGGATCAAGTGTGTGAATGATAGAATTTATGGGATAGTATTTACCCAAGGTTATTTTACTCATAGTGCTACGTTCCTATTATACTCGTTATCAAACCAATGACTAGCGCGCCATCAGTTAGAATTAAATTTCTTACAGCAACAACGAATGTTTCTGACTTTACTTGTTTTTGATGAAATTTTATCATCTCTTTATAAATTAGTGGGATAATAGTTAATGTTATAAGCATAAATCGGATTATGCACCCAAAAAACGGATATATAAGATTGAAGTGAAAACCAAAGTGTAAAGCACTTGAAATAATACGACTGAGCGTTTTTTCCCGAGGTAATAAACGATGGTGAATTGTTCATTTTTATATCATCTTCAAAATCACAAACGTTATTTAGCAAGCATGAGATTTACAACTGTAAATATGGAGGGAAAGGAAGCTAAGATAATTATTAATAGTTCAAGGATGTTGATTGTAATTGCAAGATTTTTCACTATGATGGTTATATTAACACTACAACGAACGCATTGATAATTCGAATAAACAAGACGATAATTTTGATTAAAAAATTCACTGTTTTTTGTGATAGTGTAAAATCGTGTTGATAAATACATCTAATTATTCGTTTTGGTGTTGAAAAATATGTCTTATACTCACACAAAAACATAGGATATAGCGTAGTTACATTAGTCTAGACAAGTATATTGGAAAATATATAACAATCAACACGATAATCAACACGATTTTTCACTATCATTTTGTTTTTAAAGATTTTTCATTTGTTATAAGTATCAATTGTTGCACTGCTCGTTGTCGTGTTAAAGTAGTTTAGATGGTATATATTTACATAAATGGCTAGAAACACGATACCTAGCCCCATTGTTATCCCTGAAAAATTTCACCCAAAGGTAGTCTTGATAGTGGGGTTGATCCAAATGTATAAAAAATCCCAAGAACAAAATACACCATTCCAATAAGCAGGACAATGATATTCGTTAAGCATACCAAACATATACCCAAAAGTGTTGCCATCATTAGCATGGTGATAATTATCTTGAAGACCATACGCTCATCAAGATTTGCCGTTCTAATAATATTGCTAACTCTTTTATAGCCATCATCATCTGCCCTTTTATAGTCCAAGTAGTTATTAATGGAGTTGTCGTCATATCTAACATCAGCATAGAAAAGAAAAATATAATTGTGGTTAATATATTTAGTGTACCATACCCATATATTATAAACAACACGTCAATTAGAAATGGAAACAAGCTCGCTATCTTAGTTTGGATTTCAACCAACTTTAGGAGAACGTTTGGGCGTCCATTAAATGCACACCCCTATCTAATTTCAAAATTATCCGCATGAATTGTAAAGAGGTCTATAAGTCCTGATGTCAAATAGATGCCATTGTCTTCACTTATGAACAATGCTTCGACACCTTCCACAGATTCAATGTAGGCAAGCCCCTCTTCTATACCTAAAGCAAAAGCAATTGTGGTGTAGACTTCGCCTAAAAATCCGCTTGGTGCCACGATACTTACACTCACAATATCGTTATCAAATGGAAACCCTGTTTGCGGATCAAGAATATGATGATAAATAACATCGTCTCGTTCAATATAACGTTCGTAAACACCAGATGTCACAACAGCCATATCACTGGCGGATACTGTACCGATAATGCCACTATCAGAAATGCCACCAAGAGAATCGCGGATTCCTATATTCCAGTTGTTCCCCGATGGATTGCCACCTAATACGAAAACATCTCCGCCAATGTTAATGATTGCACTAGTTACATCATTTTCTTGTAGTAATAAAGAAACCTCATCAGCCATAAATCCTTTGGCGACGCCACCCAAATCTAAACGCATCCCAACACGCTCTAGAAAAACTGTCCTATCATCTGGATTTAACACGACTTCATTATAATCAAGCAATGGTAAAATATCATTAATTTCTATTTCTGTCGGAACGTTGGCGTCTTCAAACCCAATGTTCCAAAGTCTCGTTAAGGGACCAATTGCAATGTTGAGGTTGCCACTTGAATCATGTGCAAATGCTAGCGATTCTTGAATTAGCGTGAATGTTTGTTCTGAAACAGATACAGGTTCTAAACCTGCCTTGGCATTAATTTTTTCTACTTCGGAATTCATTGTGTCGTTATTGACTGTAAACACTTCTTCTAAGCGTGCCACCTCTTCAAATGCTTTGTCTAAGACATCCGCCATACCCTCATGAAAAATTCTAATCTCAATGACAGCCTCCATATGAATTTCAGTACGTTCGTATATGGTTTGGTTCTCTGTATTTCCACAGCCTAAAAGCATTACCACAGGAAAAAATGAAAATAATTTTTTTAACATAAAATCTACCCACTTACAGTCGTCTTTGCTCATCCATGACCATAAAATTTCACTTAAAATACACGATTAGTAATTATATCATATACACCTTAAAGATTTTAAAACAATTTCGAGCGTTCAAAAAGCATTCGAGTATCGAAAATTATATCTAGACACACCACAAAGATTTTAAAGGCTTAATCGGTGGTTTTCTGGTGTTCCAAGTTATATCACAAAACCATATTTACATAAACAAAAATGGAGAGCTCTCGCTCTCACACTTTTAAGAATTATTACTCAGCAACTCTAACTTCACCAGTTACGAATGATGCAAAATCTGTAGGTACCCATCCACTATTCGAAACGTAGTCACCGTTATCGTTAGTTTCTGCAGCTTCTGAATCCCAAATGAACGCAACAGCAGAATCTAATAATTCTTGTGAAGCAAATACAACATCACCATTGATTTGTACACCGTTTAAACGGAAATTTTCAGTATTTACAAATACATCTGCATTTACTTCTGCAACGAATGGTCCATCACTAATGAAAAATGTATTAGGCGAATTTACGTTAATTCCTTCTGCAACCGTTAAAGTAAAGGTTCCAGTTGGCACTCTGTCTTCATCTCTTTGGTAAAGACCAACTTTACGCTCGTATTCATCAGTCCATGCTCCTCCAGAATGCTTCAACACATCACCATTGATGTTCAATTCACCTTCACCTTCTTCTAAGGTGATATCTGCACCTAAACCGAAAACCCAAGCACCCTCTGGACTCAGGCTGGCAATCATTTCCCCAGCTGTCGTACCACGTGCACTAGTAGGATTAGAAATGACATCTGCCTCAGCTACATCTCCTTCCTCAGTCGCATCAGGCTCCTCTGTTGGTTCTCCATTTTCGCCACTACAAGCTGTTAACGTTAAACCAAGAAACAGAACTAGAACCGCCATTAAAGATAATTTTTTGTTCAACTTCATTTTATTTCTCTCCTTCTATTTGGCTGTATAGATAATCACTATAATCACTGTGTGTGATATTCAGTGATTGACAAGCAACCTTTTAATCTAAGGTGATTTTGTTAAAAAATTAACAAAACTCCCCTTTACTGACTATTTTAGCACAATAAATGCAATTAATCAAACATTTATCAAATTTTTTCGTCTTTTTGTTAAGCAGTCCCAAGCATTACTGCCAAATTTCCAGCCCACCCCTTGGTATAAGCGCTACCTCCACTCTACACAGAATCCACTTAACCATCACATCAATCCATCAAAATAATAATCTTAACTAGAATGGAAAAATGATATAATCATCATCTATTTCCTCCGATAAATCCCGTTCAATCCTAATCACTAGCCGATGTGGAAGGCAGATACTTGTCTGACCTGGCCTGCTAATCCACCCTGTCATAACAGCGATTTGATCAGGACTATTATCTTCTTTCACCCGAATTTGCGAGCCATAAACTTCGATGATATTATATTGGTTCCCCATAAGTCCATCCTCACTCGTATAGGTTATAAGTTGCCTTGGAGTTCGCTCACTCAAAACAAAGCGATCGACCTCTTTACCATTAATCATCACAACAGCCTCAACCACTTCGGACGAAAAACTATACTGATTCACGGCAAAAACAGCCACAGGTATGAAAGAGGCCAGAGTCAAAATGATGATAACAACAACATCAAGCGGTCGAAATAATTTAAGGTGTTTACACATTTTTTTCACACAGAAAACCCCTTTCAAAATGGCTGATCCAATAAATTGGCTCAGTCTCTTAATATTTGGCATGTGCTACTTAACACAATGCCAAATCCTCATCACAAAATAATTTCCATAGAACATAAAAATTCACATCGTTTATAAGTATAACACACTTCGTCGCTCCAGTCGCGAGCGTTATCAATACACGTTGTTTATTATTCGTGATGGTACGAAATTGGCTTGTTGCCCAAAGTCGTAGAGCATTTTAATCATTCATTGCCAACCCATGGGGAACTTTCATTTTACAGTATTAAATTGATTAAGCGCACGATTGCACCCTTATCTACTAGATTTTCAATCACAAATTATATTTTTGAAATTGTGAAAATATCTTGTCCCGTAACTTGTTAATGAACTGCCCCAGGGCAGAGCTCTGAAACTCCCCACTGGGGACTTTCCCCCTTCGGGCGGGATATCTGGGTCAGTGGCACAGGGTGCCAAAAAAGATTTTCACGAGACAGAGCCTCGGGGAATTATATCCCTCTTCGATTAAAATCTAATTGATTCATTATCACACATTTTTATATTAACCATATTTTAAAACAACCCAATTTCGTACCATCACGTTATTATTATAACACTTTGTCCTTTTGGTTGCGAGCGCTATTACCCAAGAATAAAAATAAACCAGAACAAACCAAACCCTATAAAACTCAAGACAATGAAACCTGCGTATATACGTATATATCAGCACAATTAATTTGTAACCAAGCTTTTATAATTTAAAATTCCATTCCAAATTTCGCATCATGCGTTTCAATCATAAACAAAACAGCAGCAGTCAATGCATTGATTAATGCAACACAATGTTGAGTTAAGAATTTGCTAGTCGCTAGGTCATGTCAACACAAGTCAGAGTGCCAGAATTTTAGCTTATTTGCTTCTGGACAAGGCAAGATTTTGTAGGCATATCGGGCATATNTCAAAGCATTTTAACGACGGATGAACGTAAATCGATAAAATGATGATGTTTTTATTCTTGCCTCGACACGACCTAGGAAATCTCGATTATTTCAAAACGTATAATATGTTTGTTGCAATGGTCTTTTACTAGAACTCTCCCACAACTAAGTCAAATGACAATATATTGTAACTTTGCAACCATATGATTACAATGCAGTCAATGCAGTGTGTTAGAAGTGCATCGAGCTTTACACCACAGTTTGTAGTAATCCCAGGAAATTCGAATAATCTATTACCGAAGCGCTGGTTTCGTGTCAATTAGCTCGAGAATTAGGTTACGAAATCCACTCGATACTGACGACAAGCTTATATGAACAAATACGGAAATATGAAACATAACCAAGAAAACACTTCCATTAAAAATTTACACATTTTACTTGACAAACCCACAAATTTTTTATGACGCCAAGCGATGATGGGCTTCTAGATACTATACTGTAAACTAGCAATGTAGTTATGGGAGAGCTCTACTTATAACTCATGCAAAACTTCATCCAAATTTTCCAACATGAAATCTATGTCCTCTTCTGTTATAACTAGTGGTGGTTGGAAGGCAAGAACATTTCTAAATTCACCATTTTTTCCGAGTAGAATTCCACGTTTTTTCAACTTCTCTAAAATTATATCGACCTCTTCTGTTGCAGGTTCTTTTTCGGCACGAACAAGTTCCACTCCGACCATTAATCCAATTCCACGAACATCGCCAATAATTTCATATTTTTCTTGTAATTTAAGTAAACCTGATTTTAACCTATTTCCAAGTACATTTGCTCGCTTTATTAATCCGTGTTTTTTAATATAATCTAAAACTGCAATCCCTGCTGTTGCTGATACTGGATTTCCGCCTAAAGTTGACGCTGATGGTCTTGTGAAAGCTTCTGCTAATTCATCAGTTGTTGAATAAGCTGCAATTGGTACGCCATTTCCGAGTGCTTTTGCCATTGTCATGATTTCTGGTATCACACCAAAATGCTCAATGGCAAACATCTTTCCAGTTCGAGCAAAACCTGTCTGAATTTCATCAACAATAAGTGGAATTTGATATTTGTTAAGCACTTCTTTTAACGCTTTAAAATACCCTTTTGGTGGCACAATAATCCCACCATTACCTTGAATTGGCTCTACAATCATTGCAGCCACTCGTCCTGATGTATTTCTAGTAATTGTTTTTTCAACTGCATC
>JGI990J12352_1000392_pt1 | contig 9900 bp, 7 predicted proteins | sample Intmic4MA4BA4MSA_FD_12352 | JGI IMG/M metagenome (IMG submission 12352) | reverse complement strand
GGGGTGTTTGTGGCCTATGCGCCGTTCGATGATCCGCAGATTGCGATTGCGGTTGTCATTGAACATGGTGGCTCGGGTGCGGCGGTTATTCCTGTGGCGTCTGCGATTTTGGAGCATTTTTTCCGCAATGATGCGGTGAATCAGCAACTGCCATTTGAAAATGTGATGCTTGGTTGACGATATATATTGAAAAATGACGGAAAGTTCTGTACAATGGAATGGGTTGAGAGGGAGAGTCCCTCGGCATATGCAAGTTTACTGCAAGGAGGCATGGCACATGGGAAGCAGTTTGGTGTTTACATCGGGAAAAGGCGGAACAGGGAAATCTACCGCTGTTGCGGCCATTGCTTCGTGCCTTGCGGCGCTTGGGAAACGGGCGATTTGCATTGATCTGGATCTGCGGCTACCGAATTTAGATTTGCTTTTGGGCATGTCGGATCTTGCGACACTTGATATTTCTGATGTGGCCATGGAAAGGCATACGCTGGAGGAGGCGGTGGTAGAGCATCCTGCGATCAAGGGATTGTTTTTGCTTGCCGGTCCTGCGCTTTGCGCGGATGAACTTACGAGTGAGCGGCTTGCGAAAATTTTATCGGCGGCGAAGGCGGAGTATGACTACTGCTTGATTGACGGGCCGGCAGGGCTTGACGACTTCTTTTTCACGGCGGCGAAGAGCGCAGATTCCGTTATTATCGTGGCGACCACGGATGCGACGAGTCAGCGGGATGCACAGCGGGCGGTGATGGAATTGGATGAGCTTGGGGTTACGAATATCCGTATGCTCCTCAACCGCGTGCGGGTGAAGATGATTACGCATGCAGAGATTAAAGTGGATGATATCATTGACTTTGTGGGTGTGCCGCTACTCGGCATTGTGCCGGAGGATCAAGACGTTGTTGCTGCGGCTACGAGGCTCAGGCCGCTTATCTTATACTCGCGCCGCTGGGCGGCTTCGGCGTTTTTACGGATTGTTAAGCGAATTATGGGTAAGGATGTTCCGTTGGAACACAAATAATCAGGGCGGAAGGCCCTTGTTTTTAAAGAAAGGTGGCGCTGGGAATGAATGTTGCCCTGCTAGCACATGATCGGAAAAAGGAATTGATGGTTCAATTTTGTATTGCATATTGTGGGATTCTTGCTGGCCATGCTATTTCGGCCACGAACACCACAGGGCGATTGGTGGCTGAGGCGACGGGGCTTCCTATTTCCTTGTACCTCTCCGGCGCACAGGGAGGGGGACAGCAGATTGGCGCTCGGATCGCATATAATGAGATTGATCTGATCCTTTTTTTCTGCGACCCCAACGCACCTACAGATACGCTGCGCGATGTGGAAGATATTGCGCGGCTTTGCGATCAGTACAATGTACCGTTTGCCTCGAACGTAGCCACGGCGGAGGTGTTAATCCGCGGGTTGCAACGGGGTGACATGGATTGGCGGGATATTGTCAATCCCAAGAAGCCAACACCGTAGGAACGGCGGTTTATTTTCCTGCCTGTTTTTGATTTGGAGAAGGAGTGTTTGATATGGAACGAGTTCCCCCGAGAACCCTGTCCGGCTTTATGGAGCTATTGCCGAAAAATCAAATAAAATTTGACCGCATGATGGAAATCATCCGTGAGAGCTTCTCGGTCTATGGCTTTACGCCGCTTGACACGCCGGTGATTGAATCAGCAGAAGTGCTGTTCGCCAAGGGCGGTGGAGAGACTGAAAAACAGATTTATCGGATACAAAAAGGTGACAGTGATCTTGCGCTTCGGTTTGACCTCACGGTGCCTTTGGCGAAGTATGTGGCACTGAACTATGGACGGCTTGTGTTTCCGTTTCGACGCTTTCAGATTGGGAAGGTTTATCGGGGTGAGCGGGCACAGCGCGGGCGATTCCGTGAGTTTTATCAGTGCGACATTGATGTGATCGGGGATGGGCAGATTGCCATGATTAACGATGCGGAAATTCCGGGCATCATTTATCATACCTTCCGAGCACTGGGGCTGAAAGATTTTGTGATTCGTGTCAACAACCGTAAGATTCTAAACGGTCTGCTTCAGGTTTTGGAGATTGCGGATCGGTCTGCCGAGATTATGCAGACGGTGGATAAGCTGGAGAAAATCGGCCGCGAAAAGACCGCCGAAATTCTGGTGGGGGAACTTGCGGTACCTGTGGACGCTGCAAATAAACTGCTGGATCTGCTGACTGCCGGTAAGCGCGGGTCTAGCCCGGTTGCGATTTTGGCCGCTTATGCGGGGCAGAGTGCGCTTTTGGATACGGGGATTGAAGAACTGCTCACGGTGGCCAAACATTTGTCGGCGTTTGGTGTGCCGGATACACATTTTCAGGTGGATCTCACCATTGCGCGAGGGCTGGACTACTATACGGGCACAGTGTATGAGACGGTGATTCCGGATCATCCAGAAATTGGCTCTATTTGCTCCGGCGGGCGGTATGACAATTTGGCGGAGTGCTATATTGATCGGCAACTGCCCGGTGTCGGAATCTCAATCGGCTTGACGCGGTTGTTTTATGTGCTGGAGGAGCAGGGCTATTTCAATGAAGCATTGCTCACGTCGCCTACGGATGTGCTGGTTTTACCCATGACTGACGATTGGGAGGTTGCCGTTGCATTCGCTACGGCGGCAAGGCACGCCGGTGTGCGGACTCAGATTTATGGAGAAGACAAGAAGTTCAAGGCCAAAATGGCCTATGCGGACCGGCTGGGCATCCCTTATGTCGTGTTCCTTGGTGAGGACGAAATTGCACAGGGCAAGGTGATGGTGAAGGACATGAATTCCGGTGAACAGGTCATGATATCTGCGACCCAGGCCATTGAGCAAATTGCCGTTCGGGCGAAGGCGTGCCGCGCACAGATGCCCATCGAAAAGCGGGAGGGGTAAGTATGGAACCACTATTAAAACGCACCCACTATTGTGGAGTGCCGCGCCTTGAACTTGTGGGGCAGACCATCACCGTTTGCGGCTGGGTACAGCGGCAACGGGATTTGGGCGGCTTGATTTTTATCGATCTTCGGGATCGCAGCGGGATTGTACAGCTTGCATTTGATGATGAGACGGAGCGCACGCTATTCCAAAAGGCCGCAACGGTTCGCTCGGAATATGTTCTCGCGGCGAGCGGGATGTTGCGGGAGCGGTCGTCTAAAAATACGGATATTGCAACGGGTTCGGTGGAGCTTTTTGTCACGGAACTGCGCATTCTGGCAGAATCTGAGACGCCTCCGTTTGAGATTATTGAAGATGTGAAAGCGGGCGAGAGTATTCGCCTCAAGCATCGTTACTTAGATTTGCGCCGTCCGGAGCTACAGCGGAACATTATGTTGCGCCATCGGGTGACCAAAGTGACGCGGGACTACTTCGATGAGCAAGGATTTATTGAACTTGAAACTCCCATGCTAATCAGAAGCACGCCGGAAGGGGCGCGTGATTTCCTTGTCCCGTCCCGCATTACGCCCGGCAGTTTTTATGCGTTGCCGCAGTCGCCGCAACTTTACAAACAGCTTAGCATGGTGGCCGGGTTTGACCGTTATTTCCAATTGGCACGGTGCTTCCGTGACGAGGATTTAAGGGCGGATCGTCAGCCGGAATTTACCCAGATTGATCTTGAGATGAGTTTTGTCGATGTGGAAGATGTTCTGGCTTGCGTGGAAGGTTATATGGCGCGGGTATTCCACGAAATTTTGGGGAAAGAACTCGCCTTGCCGCTACGCCGCCTTACTTATGACGAGGCTATGACCCGCTACGGTACGGACAAGCCGGATTTGCGCTATGGTATGGAAATTTGCGACCTTACCGATGTGGTGAAAGATTCGGAATTTGCTGTGTTTTCCGGTGCGATTTCGGCCGGGGGCAGTGTGCGCGGCATCGTGGCGAAGGGCGCGGTGGATACGTTGTCGCGCAAAGAAATTGACAAGCTTGTCGAATTTATTCGCGGCGTTGGCGGCAAAGGCATCGCCTGGGCACGGCTCGCGGCGGACGGTGTGACGTCCTCTTTCGCGAAGTTTATGACGGAGTCGGAAATGGCTGACATTTGCAAGGCTTCGGGCGCTGTGTGCGGGGATGTGATTCTGCTGATTGCCGATGGTTTGAATAGTGCTGTGCTCGGTCAGCTGGGATTGCTTCGGGTTGAGGTTGCGAAACGGTTGGGGCTTCAGAATCCTGAGAAGATGGAGCCGTTCTGGATTGTAGACTTCCCGTACTTTACGCAAAATGAAGAGACGGGTGAGCATGAACCAATGCATCACGCATTTACGGCACCCACGCGGGAGACGATGCACAACCTGGAAACCGCACAGAGTGAGGTTTTGGCGCAGGCTTATGATCTGGTGCTGAATGGGATTGAGCTTGCTTCGGGTTCGATTCGGATTACGGACCCTGCTTTGCAACAGCGTATCTTTGACATTCTGGGTCTTACGCCGGAGGAAAGTCAGCAGAAATTTGGCTTCTTATTAGACGCGTTCCGATACGGGCCTCCGCCGCACGGCGGTATGGCATTGGGGCTTGACCGCTTGGTCATGCAACTATTGGGAGCGGAAAGTCTGCGGGACGTGATTGCATTCCCGAAATTGAAAGACGCTTCCGAGGCGATGACTGCCTGTCCGGATCAGGTAGAAGCGGCGCATTTGGAAGAACTTTGTCTGCAAGTTTTAAGGCGCGATTCTGAGTGACGATTACACCGATCGCCCACATGCACAGCGAATTTTCTACCAAATTCGGCATCCCACGGCAAAGCGGCCTTGTGCCGGAGCTTCGAGGTACCATTGTTTTTGAGCCAACCTACCGTAATCGGGAGGCGTTGCGAGGGCTTGAAGAGGTCTCGCACCTTTGGATTATTTGGGGGTTTTCGGCGGCGCTTCGGGATGGTTGGTCGCCCACTGTTCGGCCGCCGCGCTTGGGTGGGAATGCGCGCCTGGGCGTATTTGCGACACGGTCTCCGTTTCGACCGAACCCGCTTGGGCTTTCTGCGGTTTCCGTTCTTGGGGTGGAGGATGATGCAGTGCATGGTTCTGTGATCCGCGTTTCAGGTGCGGACTTGATGGATGGGACGCCGATCTACGATTTGAAGCCTTATCTGCCCTATGCCGACTGCATTTCTAATGCGACTTCCGGCTTTGCAGCCGGTGGGGTTGCGGCGGAGTTAACGGTGCGGGATCCGCTTGGGTTGCTGGATCAATTGTCTGCGGATTGTCGTGTTGCGCTTGTGCGTGTGCTTGCTTTGGACCCGCGACCCGGTTATATAAAAGACCCGGAGCGTGTGCACGGCATGGAGTTTGCGGGGTTTGAGGTTCGGTTTCGGGTTGCGGAGAATTTGCTTGAGATTATAGCGGTTGCACCTGTTTGAGCGGGTGCGGGATGCGGTGTCTTCGCTAAAAAACCAAAAGAAAACCGAAAAAATCTCTTGTCAGATACTTTAAATTGATATATAATAATCTAAAGCTATGCTGGCATGCTGTGTCGGTGGGTTTTTCAGTGTTACAGTTTCGTTACAAACCGGAGAATCAATTGACAACAAAAATTGCCGATGATATACTTTTTTTGATAATGGACTTCGGCTGTCCAGCTATGATGTAGGATCTAACACCCACGAGGTGATAGACATATAAAGTACGTAATATATTTTTAGGAGGAAGAAAACACATGAGAATCTCTAAAAGAATTCTCGCACTGGCGTTGGCGCTACTGTTGGTAGTAGGCCTATTTCCCACCGCTAGTGCAAACTTGAACGACATGCCAGACGTCGATCAAGTAAGCTCAGAGTTTCGTTTGGCTATGGGTGTGCTAACCGGGATGGACATCCTGCGCGGCCAAGACGTAAACGGTACAATTTCTGCTGCACCACAAGCAACTATCACACGGGCAGAGATGGTTACCATCATCTATCGTATGATGCACGGTCACAGCAATGCTCCTACCGGCGCACAGGTATTTCACGATGTACCTGCTAGCCACTGGGCTGCCGGCTTCATTTCTTGGGCTGCTACCCAAGGCATCGTAGCTGGTCGTGGCAACGGCAACTTCGATCCTGCTGCTACTGTTACCATTGTTGAAGCTGCTGCTATGATGCTTCGTACACTTGGTTACGGTGTTAACGGCGAGTACGAAGGTGCTGGCTGGGATTCCAGAACAAGTGCAGACGCAACTCGCCTAGGCGTGTTCAATGTACTGCTTGGTACTTCTTTCAACCTAACAGATGGCGCAAGCCGTGAGCGTGCTGCTCAAATGGCTTACAACACTCTGGGTATTGCTGAAGTATCATACTCTCCTGTATTCGGTTACATCCCTACTACAGGTTTTGGGCAACCTCCTACAACCATCGGCGGGCGTATCTTCAACTATGTAAACGCACCAAGATGGGAAAACGCTATTGTAAATGAACTCACACAGGAAAACGGTCTGGTAACATTTGTAGACTTTACTGGTACTACAGTGGGTACAGCTCGTCATGCTGTTAGAACTGACGAAGTTGGCCGTGTCGTAAATGTACATGCTGCAGCAGGTGCAAACCCACGCGTATTCTTCCTGGATGTTGTTTCTACTGACGTTTTGGTAACACCAGCGATGAACACATGGACTCTTGTTCAAGATGCGTTGAGAACTGCTGGCGTTAACGATGTACCTAGTGCTGTTCGTTCATACCCGAACTTTGAGTTTGGTATAAGCACTTTGAATCTAGCTACTGACTTCGGTACTGCCGGAGTTACTTGGAGAAGCAACGGCGTGTTGGTTACGCACCAGAACACTGTTCGCTCTGCTGTTTGGTCTACCAGAAGTGTTGAGCGTGTAGAAATCACTACTGCCAACATCACTGCAAACCCAAGTGTAGTTCAAATTGCTGGTGTAGCTCACCCGGTTGCGAACATTACTAACAATTCTAGTGTTGCACTGAATGAAGTTACCGCAACTGGCGCTAACGCACCATTTGTTAATGTTGAGCAAGTTGGCACTGCGCCTGATCGCTTTGTTCTTAGCGATGTGCAAGCTGTGACCGGTCTTATTACTGAGGTCACAAATAATGGTGGCACAATTGTTCTGGATGGAAGAACATTCACCCTGAACACAACTGATGGTGTAGACAATAACAATGCTGCAACTCAAATTAATGCAAGCCTTGCAGGTTACACACCGCTTACCCAAGACACCATCATAGGTGCTATAAACAGCAATTTCTGGACCACTGAGTGGACTGTTCTAGTCAGCGGTGTGACCGGCAATGCGATTGCACTGTTCAGCCCAGACGCTGAAGGCGTTATGACCGAAACTTTTGCGTATGTTGTAAACTCAAACACAATCACTGGTTGGACCAACACCTACCAAGCCGAGGTTATCTGGGCTGATGGTACGCGTGAAATCATCGAAGCTGATGAGGACATGTACAACTTTAAGGAACGAGTGGTTGAACTGAGTCGGAATGCAGCTGGTCTGTATTCGGTAGAGGGCAATGATGTCGTTGTTGATATCGGGGCAAACACAAACACAAACATTCCTCTTGTTGAAATTGATGGTTTGCATGTAGATGCGTTGACACGCTTTGTCTATATTGAACTTGCAGCGGATGACGTAACAGTGGAATCTATTGTTACAGCACAAGGCCGTCACTCTGGTATAATTCAGGATGGCACTGAGGTGGGTTCAGTTCAAAGAGGAGCTACTGATCTTGCGGATGTAGTATTCGTACTGGCTGCACGTCAAGACGCCGGTGTTGCAACTGACGTTGTATTCGTACAAGCACAAGCGCCGATTACTACTCCTGCCGGTGTTACTGTTAGAGCGTTTGACGTAACAACTGGTGCACAACAAACACTGACACTTACAACTGCTCCAGATCTGTCTACAGCTGGCTTCTTCCGGATCAACGTTGCTGGTGAAAATGTAACATTGACTCCTGTTGCGGCTCCTGTTGCTGGTATCACTTTCGTTGGTACTCCTACGGAGATTGATGAAGTGGACACAAATCCTGCAGGATATATCACATTCACAACAAACTCATCTGCGGATGAGTGGTTGGTTTCTGTAGAAAATACAGTTATTGTTGATCTACGTCCAAACGGTGACGGTGTATTGGTTGACAATGTCTATATCATCTTCGCGCACCGTGCTGTTGAGGGTACTCTGGATGGTGAAGTGACCATCGCATTCATCGTTCCAACTCCTTAGTCCTTGTTTTAGCAAAAAATTTGCCGTGTACGCACGGTAAGCGACCCCCGCTTGGCATTGGTCAAGCGGGGGTTTTTATAATGTGATGGACAAAAAGGTAGGGACGATTACAATCGTCCCTACCTTTTTGTCCATGTGCGATATTGTTCCTCGCTTGCCGCGTGGCCGACGGCGGAGAAGGAAAGTTTTTCGAAATTGATGAGCTGTCTTGCCATTGCCAGTACATCGTCCGATGTTACGGCGTTATAGTTTGCTATAGTCTCTTCCGGTGTCAGGATTTTGCCGCGGAGCAGCTCGCCTCTGCCTAGGCTTGTCATCCGTGTTGAGGTGGATTCCAGACCCATCAGTACGTTGGACGTTGCTTGCGTACGTGCACGTTCTAGCTCGCTTTCGGTGACGCCGTTGTCGTGCAGGTCTTGCAGAACATCCATAATCAATTGCAGGGCTTTTTCCTCTGTCTCGCGCCCTAGGGCGGTGTAGATGCCGAAGAGGCCTTGGTCTTGATAGCTTGTGCCAAACGAGTATATGCTGTAGCATAGCCCGTGCTGTTCCCGCACTGTTTGAAACAGGCGGGAGGACATGCCACCGCCTAAAATGCTGGAAAGCAACTGACCCTCATACCGCCGGCTATGCGAAAGAGGTAGCCCGGGGAACAGGAGGCACAAGTGGTTTTGTTCGATGGTTTTTTTCGTCAATATGAACGATGGCGCATACACCGCATCTGTTAGGTTTTCGGATTCACCCGGCGACATTTTTGCAAAAAGTGTTTGGATATAATCGAGGTCAGACTCATGGAAGTTTCCTGATATTGTGACGACCAATCGACCCGGTGTGTAATGTTTTTCGTGGAAGGATAGAAGCTCGGTGCGATCTAGGGTTGAAAGGCTTTCCTTCGTGCCTAGGATTGGGCGGCCTAGGCTACTGCCTTGGAATACGGCCTCGATCAATTGATCCGATGCCAAATCGTCTGGCGAGTCGGCGTACATGTCGATCTCTTCTCCGATTACGCTACGTTCGGCGATGATGTCTTGCTCGTCAAACTTTGAGTGGAGTAATATGTCGGAGAGTAGCTGGGCGGCTTGGCGCAGGTTTGTGTCTAGCACACGGCCATAGAGGCAGGTACACTCCTTGGTGGTGAAGGCGTTCATATGGCCGCCCAGGTGATCCATTTTTTCTGCGATCTGCGCCGCAGTGTGGGACGGGGTGCCTTTGAATAATAGGTGTTCGATCATGTGGGCGGCGCCGTTTTCACGCTCCGACTCGTAGCGCGAGCCAACCCCAATCCAAAGTCCGAAAGAGACTGTGCGGACGTAAGGAATGTGTTCGTAGACCAGACGGACACCGTTTGCTAATGTGATTTTTTTATGCATATGCGCTCCTAAAAAAACAGGGCGCACGATGTGCGCCCTATCATTTTTTGTATTAGAAAGTGCTCAATCAGTCGATCAGGCCCATTTTTTCCCGTTCTTTCAGTGCGTCTTTACGTGAGAGGTTCACACGGCCGCGGTCGTCAATTTCCATAACTTTGACCCAGGTCATGTCGCCTTCTTTCACGACGTCTTCAACTTTTTCTACCCTGTGATTTTCCAGTTTTGAGATGTGAACCATCCCATCTTTTCCGGGAACCAGCTCGACAAATGCGCCGATGGGTAAAATGCGCACGACTTTACCGTGATAGAGCTTGCCGACCTCCGGCACGAACACGATGTTTTCGATCCATGTCATCGCGGCACGGCAA
>JGI990J12352_1000391_pt1 | contig 9903 bp, 10 predicted proteins | sample Intmic4MA4BA4MSA_FD_12352 | JGI IMG/M metagenome (IMG submission 12352) | reverse complement strand
GTGATAGTGAAAAATCGTGTTGATTATTATTTGTTACATACTTCCGTATGTGCCAATATGGGGATAAGGAGCGCTCATCAACACGAAATTGCACTATCGCAAATTTTTTTGTATTATCATTCGGTCTTCCGATGTTAGGTGTTTATTTTTAGCTGATTGTATTTGGCTCATTTCTGGCACCTCCCAACCAGAAGATTTCTCACATAACATTCTACCAAATTTCTCACACTAAATTTCATCAAAAGAGGCTTCTCATACTAACTTCCACTTTTGAGAGGTGGGATGGAATTTACTTTGCGAATTTACACCCGTAAATCAAATCCGCACGGAAATCAAATTTGTAAAAAGAAATCAAAAACAAGAAAGTATAATAATTATGCCAACAATTTCAAAATATGATTAGGATCAAGTAAACAGTCAAACATGATGTTAGATAAAGGACGCTTAGAATTAGCTGTAGCTTTATACTCTTTGATAGTGTTAAGAACAATTTTACGAATCATGTTTAAATTTTGCTGTACATCTTTATCTTCAATGCGACAAAAATCCTCACCAAAATGAACATCTAAAAACCAATGCATAGTTTCAACAGACCATTCAAGTCTAGAATGATGAAGTAATTCTTCCGCTGTTAAATCACGAGAGGTGATATAGTAATGCCATTCATCTGTTGTTAGCTCCTTGTAGGTCACTCGCCGATTAATTGCACCAATTGATGCTAAATTCAGCCACTCATCCTTACCAAATAACCAATTTATATCGTTTGTGATAAACGCAGTTCGCTCTTCAATCCTACCACGCCCTTTTTCAATCAAGGTGTGATTATCCATCTTATCACGTAAAACATCGTCAGATACATAATCTGAAATGCACTCCTTTAACTCTTTATGATTATCTTTGACATTAAGTAAATAATCTGCTCCCGACTTGATAACAGCTTCTGCCGTTTCTTTTTGGCAATTAAGTGCATCAGCTACAACCATACAACCTTCAATATCAAGTAACTTTAAGAGTTCGCGCATCGCTGGTATTTCATTGCTTTTCTCATCAATTGTTTTTTGTCCTATTGTAATTGCTAAATCTGCAACATGTACACTTACAATGTGCAAAGGTTTATCATAGCTATCCATTTTACCTGTTGAACGAATCGTTTTTCCATCAAATGAAACCGTCATTGTTTTTTTATCACCAACTATCATATCCTGTGACCAATTTATAAAGCACTCGTTTGGCGATGTTGGTTTTATCAATTTCAACATACTCAAAAGCCAGTAATAGCAAGGTATTTCTTCGATTTGAAAATGTTCCAATAAAAATTCTTTAGTGCGTGTATTCATTGCCCATTGATGGATTTGTTTCGTATTTTTTAGACCGCATATTGTTCCTAGGATTACAATTGTTAATGCCTGTACAATAGTGAAACTATAGCCTTTATAATCTTTCTTAGTTTCTACTTCTCCAAAATGTTCTTTTATTTTTAATATTTTTTCCATATTAACTCCCATTCCTTTCGCTTCGCTCAAGGCACAAATAGTGATGGAAATCAATTTTTGTATCTCTTGAGCTTAATTTTTCTGTTATCCTGTTTAAACTAAATTTTTCTGCCAACAATAAGTTAAGAGATCAGCTCACACTACAGAGCACGGGGAGGTAAGTAGAAATGTTCTACTAACGCATAGTCCGTATTTTAACATGTGCCGAGCCTCTATGATCAGCACAAATGAGTGTGCCTTTGAGCACGTACACTAATCATGGATATTAGTTTCTAGTTGAGTGTTGGAGGATCAGTCACTGAACTGGTCTCTTTTTTATTATAAGGAGGACTTTTTATGCTTAAAGTCATGCATCACATCTGTTGTGGGCTTGATGTCCACAAAATTTTAACACAAATTTTAGCAATTTTAGCTTTTTCCTCTTGTTATCGTTTTACAAATTTGATTTCCGTGTCAAATCCGTAAAAAGCTTTACTTTAACAGATTGTTGTGGTAGAATTGACTTACTAACACGACTGCAAGAGTGAGACCTTCTCACTCTTTTGTTTGTATCAAGGTAAAAGTCGGGGAGTGAAAGGTTGTAAAACGGAATAAGGAGGGAAAAATAAATGGCAGATATTGAATCAAAGGTGTCAGAGTTTGCAAAGCCTATTTGCGATGGGATAGGCGCTTCATTGGTTGATGTTGAATATACGAAAGAGGGAGAAGATTTCTTTTTGCGTGTATTTGTAGATACACCTAATAAGGTTACGATTGATGAGATTGTTAAAATTTCTGAGCGTTTAAGCGCGAGCCTTGATGAAGAAGATTTCATTCGTGATGAATATGTACTTGAAGTCGCATCTCCTGGCGCAGAACGCCCACTTAAATCAGTAGACGATATAAAGCATGCAATCGGCTCATATATTAATGTACAGACTCACGAAGAAGTAGAGGGTGTGCATGAGATTGAAGGAGATTTGCAAAGTTTTGATCAAGACATCCTTACGATTGAGGTAAGGATTAAAACGAGAAAGAAAACGATCAATATTGATTACAGCAATGTTAAAAAATCAAGACTCGCTATTAAGTTCTAAATGAGGAAAAGTTGAAACTAGACATCTATGTTCACAGACGTTGGATGAGATTCCAACGTCTGTGATGGAAAAGACGCCACGACTTCATGTCGTGAGTGCCATTAGCGGTTTTAAGGAGGAATTCAGAGAAAATTATGAATACTAAGGAATTTTTTGCAGCATTGGATTTTATTGAGAAGGATAAGGGGATCCCACGTGCGGTGATTATTGAGGCGTTTGAACATGCGTTGATTAGTGCGTATCGGAAAAATTATAATGAGGCGGCTGATGTTGCGGTTAAGATTAGTGAAACCGAGGGAGATATCCGAATTTTCACGAGAAAAACGGTGGTAGAAGAAGTCGAGAATGATGCGGTTGAGATTTCACTTGAAGAAGCCCAAAAATCTAATCCGAATTATCAAATTGATGATGTTTTGGAGTATGAAGTGGCACCAGAAAATTTCGGACGCATTGCGACGCAAACGGCTAAACAAGTTGTACGCCAACGTTTACGCACGGCTGAACGTGATCAATTAATTGCAGATTTCCAAGATCGAGAGGGCGAGCTTATCACGGGGATTGTAACGAAAACTGACTACAAAAATGCATATATCGACTTAGGAAAGGTTGAGGGGGTATTATCGCTACGAGAAGTGAACAATCCTGATGAAGTGAAAATCGGTGAGCGTTTGAAGGTATATATCATCCGTGTTGATGCAAGAAATAAAATGCCAACGGTGATGGTAACAAGGCGAGATCCTAATTTGATTAAGAAGTTGTTTGAATTTGAAGTGCCAGAGGTTTATGATGGAACAATCAAAATTTTATCTGTTGCTAGAGATGTTGGTGAACGTGCAAAGGTTTGTGTCATTAGCGAAGATGAAAACGTTGAAGCAGTTGGCTCTTGTATTGGACCTGATGGGCAACGCATTAAAAACATCGCTGAGGAACTTGGTGAAAAAGTGGATATCATTCCATTTTCTGAAGACCCAGAGATATTTGTCGCAAATGCGTTAAGACCAGCAACTGTTGAATCAGTGACAGTTAATGAAAATGAAAAAATTGCTCGTGCTATTGTATCTAGTGATCAACTTTCACTTGCAATTGGTAAGAGAGGGCAAAATGTTCGATTAGCAGCGCAATTGACAGGGTGGAAAATCGATATTAAAATTGATGAAGAAGCTGAAGCAAGACGTGAAGAGGAAAAAGCCCAAGAAGCGGCAGCAGAAGAAGGTCGCTTGGCAAATAAACTCGATGAGCTCGCAAATATGTTGGGGTAGGCGATGTAAAATGAAGACGCACACACCCATACGTAAATGTGTTGTAACTGGCGTGCAGTTGCCCAAAAGTGAATTAGTGCGAATGGCTTGCCTTACAGGCAAGTCTAGAAAAAAAGTTTTAGTCGATATAAATCATGATTTACAAGGACGCGGTGCTTATCTACATCTAAGTAAAGACGTCCTGAAAAAGGCGAGGAAAAGAAATACGCTCGCTAGGCATTTAAAAACAGAGATTCCAGAATCACTTTACGATGAACTTGAAAAAATGATTGAAGAATCCAATTCTGAGGTATAAAAATGAATAAAGATGTACTTGGATTTCTAGGATTAGCATTTAGAGCACGCGCTTTGATTACGGGAACTGAACTTGTGCTTGGATCTATACGTGGACAAAAAGTTCATTTTGTACTCATTGCGAGTGATGTGAGCGCTGGTACATTTAAAAAGGTAACGGATAAGTGTCATACTTATGGTGTACAATATTTACAAGTAACCAGCGATGTTGATTTAGGGAAGGCAATCGGTAAGGATTCCAGAAAAATTATCGGTATTACAGATGCAAAATTTGCCAAAACATTGAAGAAAAAATTAGGAATTGAAAACTGATTCAGATTCCATTTTGAGAAAAAATTATTTATAAATTAGGTACCATTTCATTTTGAAGTGAAATGAGTATTAAAACTGTTATTATTCACAGTTAAATATTAATCCATTGGATCAACCCCAAATTTGTAATGGTTTTAGGAATTTTTCCAGGGCGCATTCGCAGAGTTGGCTCGAAAAACAGACCAAAAGATCCACTTGTCTAGCTCCAACTCGTAGAATTCCTTAAATTTCTCGGTTTCATTTTTATTAGACTTCGGCTAAAAAAATGAAAGCTTCAAAATTTGCGGAATTCTAAGACATTCGTTTTCGCTTTTCCCAAGTTAGCTTTTGGTCGATTCTCATCATAATTTTTGGGATTGATGAAGATGGGTTGATATGTTGTGAAGTAGTAACTAAAAATTGTCCAGATGTTAGAAATAGGTTGTCAGAAGTTGATGTTTCCAACCTCTAATCTCCGACTTCTAACCTCTAAAATGGAGGTATAATATGAGAGTCCATGAATATGCGAAGAAAATCGGTGTAAAAAGCAAAGAGCTGATTGAATTTTTAGGTGGGAAAAATTCTAAACTCAAAAGTCATATGTCAGTATTAACTGACGATATGGTTGAAACGCTTAATGGAAATTTCAAAAAAGGGGAATCAGAAACTGATTCAAAGAAGGAAGTTCCGACTAAAAAAGAAGTTAAAATGGAAGCAAGGTTAACTAAAAAAGAAGAAAAGTTGAAAAAGAAATCTGAATTAAAGAAAGAGATTTCTACTGGAGAGGAACTTGCTCCAGAACTTGAACTTGCTGAGGAAGAAATGGCTGAAGAGTCAATCTTTGAAGATGTTGATGCGGACGAGTTGTTTAAATATGATGACTATGCGCCGAAGGCTAAGCCTAAAATTACGAAGAAGAAAAAAGGAGCCAACGTCGGTAAGGCGAAGGCGGAAAAAGAAGGACGTGTTGCAAACACGCCATTTGCCACTGAAGTTTTAGAAAACGTTGTCTATTACAGCGAAGAATTAACGGTTGGGGAATTGGCTGATGTAATTAAAAAGCCAGCATCGGAAATCTTGAAACAGCTCTTGATGCTTGGGATTATGGCGGCTGTGAACCAGAGTTTGGATCGCGACACGGTGGAATTGATTGCATCTGAGGCAGGATTTGAAGTGAAAGATAAGGTTTTCACGGACGTTGTTGAATTTGAGAAGATTGAAATTGTTGATGAAGAAACAAACCTTGTGAATCGCCCACCAGTTGTAACGATTATGGGACACGTTGACCATGGTAAGACGACGCTTCTTGATACGATTCGTAAATCTCGTGTTGCAGGTGGCGAAGCTGGGGGGATTACACAGCACATTGGGGCTTATCAGGTTGAGCAAGATGGAAATTTGATTACGTTTTTAGATACGCCAGGGCATGCTGCATTTACGTCGATGCGTGCACGTGGTGCAAAAGTAACTGATATTTGTATTTTAGTTGTTGCTGCTGATGACGGGGTTATGCCTCAGACTAAAGAAGCAGTAGATCATGCGAAAGCTGCAGGTGTGCCAATCATCGTTGCAGTGAATAAAATGGATAAGCCGGATGCAAATCCAGATCGTGTCATGCAAGAACTTCTAGAGCAGGAATTAGTGGCCGAAGAGTGGGGCGGGGATACAGTCTTTGTCAAAATCTCTGCTAGAGAAGGCGAAGGTATTGATGAGCTACTTGAGATGGTGAATCTAACTGCCGAGATGAAAGAACTCAAAGCAAATCCAAATCGCTTAGCATCAGGGACAGTAATCGAGGCGAAATTAGATGTTGGACGCGGACCAGTTGCCACGCTTCTAGTTGAAAACGGAACACTTCAAGTTGGAGATGCCATTGTCGTTGGTGACACTCATGGACGTGTTCGTGCGATGGTTAATGATTTGAATGAACGTATTTTGGCAGCAGCGCCATCAACGCCAATCGAAGTAACAGGTTTGAATGGTGTTCCATTAGCAGGAGACCGATTCATGGTCTTCCCTGGTGAAAAAGAAGCACGTCAAATCGCAGAAAAGCGTCAAGTAAACACGACTGCACGTAAGAATAGACCAACAGGCGCGGTATCACTTGATGATTTATTCTCAAAAATTGAAGAAGGCGAGTTCAAAGAGTTGAATCTCATTATCAAAGGTGACGTTCAAGGCTCAGTTGAAGCTCTAAACGGAAGCCTACAAAAAATCGATGTTGAGGGTGTGAAAATCAATATCATCCGAGCATCAGTCGGTACAATTACTGACAACGACGTGACATTCGCACTTGCTTCAAATGCAATCATCATCGGATTCAACGTGCGTCCAACTTCAAACGTAAGAACGCAAGCTGAAAACGAAGGCGTAGATATCAGACTACACTCAATCATCTACAACGTTATTGACGAAATTGAAGCTGCGATGAAAGGACTTCTCGACCCAGTCTTCGTCGAAAAAGTAACTGGACAACTGGAAATCCGTCAATTATTCAAAGTATCAAAAATCGGTACAATCGGTGGATGTATGGTGACAGAAGGAACGGTTAACCGTAACTCTGGTGTCCGTGTTATTCGCGAAGGAATCGTCGTATTCGAAGGGCAACTAGCCTCGCTAAAACGCTTCAAAGACGAAGTCAAAGAAGTTAACAATGGCTACGAATGCGGTATCCTCGTCGAACGTTTCAATGACATCAAAGAAGGCGACATCATCGAAGCGTATATTATGGAAGAAGTTAAGCCAATTTAATATGGGTTGGAATGGCCTTCGAGTCTTAACGACTCGAAGGTCTTTGGGGTTTTAGTAACGATGGATAACTTTGTTTGAAGAGGCGCTCCACTGGAGTCTAGTGGAGCGCTTGGTTAAAAAGACACGCGGCACAAACGTTAAAAAGTATAGCTTTTTAAGCGTGGTGCCAGGTAGCCATCCTAAGGAGGTTTTAAAAATATGGCAGGAAATAAAATGGCGAAAGTTTCAGAACAAATGAAACGTTATATTGTTGAAATTTTATCGCGCGAGGTCAAGGATTCGAAATTGGGATTTGTGACGGTAACACATACAGAAGTGACGAACGATTTATCGTTTTGCAAGGTGTATTTCACAGTTTATGGCGCTGGATACAAGGAACGTGATGCTAAAGCGGCACTTGAACGTTCAAAGGGATTCATTCGGAGCGAATTGGCAAAACGGATGTCAACGATGCGTAAAATGCCAGAACTTATATTCGTTGTTGATGAATCGACTAAGTATGGAAATAAAATTGATGAGATGTTGGCAAATTTAAATCGAGATTAGAAAATGAGCAGTTAGGCAGTTCTCCGTCAATACTACTTACTATTATCAAAATCTATGGTCGATTTTCAAGTGGATAATTCTGAATTTTTTTTAAATATTCTATTAATTTAGGTCGTGTCGACGCAAGAATAAAAACATCATCATTTTATCCATTTACGTTCATCTGTCGTTAAAATTCTTTGACATATGCCCGATATGCTTACAAAATCTTGCCTTGTCTAGAAGCTAATAAGCTAAAATTATGGCATTCTGACTTGTGTTGACACGACCTAACCAACTGTTCTTTTTGTAGTACTTTTCCACTAAGAACTCTTTTACTGATTACTGTTCACTATTATTTTGGAGGTTTTATAATGGATTCGGCGACGAGTTCGGATTTGGTCAGCAGGAAAATTTTGATGCATTCGGTCATTTTCACGGCTATTTTTACGGTCAACGCTTTGATTGTGGGGTTCTTGACCGCATCACAGACGATTTTGTTTGATGGTGTTTATAACCTCGTCGGCATTGCTTTGACTTATGTTTCGGTCGTGTCGATGAAATTCATCAAAAAGAAGGATGAGTGGAATTTTCCCTTCGGTAAGGCGGCTTTCGAGCCATTTATCGCCCTGTTTCAATACGTTATCATTCTGTACATTTGTGTGTCGAATGCGTCAAATGCGATTCAAGTTATCATCGCTGGCGGGCGCGAAGTTGATGTTTCATCGGGGATTTTATATGGCGTGGTGACGGCCATCTATAACATCGCCGTTATGGCGCATTTGAAGCGTCTATCTAGAGGCTTATCAACAGCAATCTCAGACGTTGAAATTGATCAATGGAAATTCAGTTGTCTATTGAGCCTAGGGATTTTGATTGGATTTTCACTATCCTGGGTGCTCGGTTTCACAAATATGGCGGGCATTTCAGCCCACATCGACCCAGTGTTGACGATTGTGATCACCCTGATTTTTGGGAAAACTGCTGTTTGGGCGATTCGAAGTTGTGTTCGAGAACTTCTAAGCGGCGCCCCTTCTGAAAAAATGACCCAGCTAATAGAAGAAAGAATCGAAAAGATTAGTGAAGCCAATGGCTTTCCCTCTAATCGTAAAATACGATTAGGGAAAGTCGGGAATAAAATCATTATTGAAATCGACTACCTAGTGATTCCTGGGACACATACCGACTCAATTACCGTGCAAGATAGCTTGCGAACGGAGATGACCGAAGCATTTAAAGATTTACCCTATGAAAAATGGCTCAATGTCACCTTTATCGGCGATATAAAACATGCCAACCATCATTCATAGACATAAAAAAATGACTCCGATTATGGAGGCCGCTAAAAAAGGCACCTTTACGCCCAATGTCATTAAGTTAACACTACAGCGAACACAGTAAAATTATGGGATGTTTTGAAGAAAAAAGCAGCATTTTTGATTAAAAACTTCATAAAATTCATTATTTTTAAAGCTTTTTAGCTCATCATCAGCTTGATTTTTAGTACTGTTCGTTGTAGTGTTAAGAAACACGGTATATGAAATATCGTGTTTTTTTGATAAAATAAAGAAAGACTTAGTAAGTGAGTAATAAGAGACTGTATAGAAAACCCCCTTGACGTAATGATAAAATATCATACGTACAAGGGGGTTTTAAAAATTAGCAGGCAAGTTCATTGGTGCTATGTAAAGCAGCACATTGTCTTAGCCCGTGGTAAAAAGTTCTCTAATAGCTCTGGTTGTCTGTACAAGTCCAGATTTGGTAGATGTGTAAAAAGATATTGTGATAGTGAAAAATCGTGTTGATTATTATTTGTTACACACTACCGTATGTGCCAATATGGGGATAAGGAGCGCTTATCAACATGAAATTGCATTATCGCAAAAGATATTCTAAATATTTGTACGGATCAAGACCATTTTCTTTAGCGGTCGCAATACTTGTATATGCCATAGCGTTGGCTGTTGCACATTGAGCAGTTGTATCCTGGCCTCTGTGTCTTTTTAATTATTACGCATACTGTAGCATGTTTATATTCAAAATGCAAACATTAGCAAATTTTAATCATCAAATTAATGGTGCCTAGTGCGAGAATCGAACTCGCCACGGAGCATTACCATTGCTCTATTATACCACTTAACTAACCAGGCAAGTCGTTTTTGACTCCGTAAATCATACCATATTTATGAATTTATTTCAATACTTTCATGATTA
>JGI990J12352_1000390_pt1 | contig 9956 bp, 5 predicted proteins | sample Intmic4MA4BA4MSA_FD_12352 | JGI IMG/M metagenome (IMG submission 12352) | reverse complement strand
AGCAGATTCACTCAAATTTTCCCTCTCATACAACGCCAACACAATTCCTGAACGGTCACTCTCCGTTACCGTCAATAACGTTAAACCCAATACGTCACTATGCGCTTCACGCCAAGCTTGAGCTGCTGCTGCTGCTGCTGCTGCTGCTTGAGCATCCAACTCCGACAACAATGACTCCAATAACGCTCTTTCTTCTAATAACAACAACTGAGCAGATTCACTCAAATTTTCCCTCTCATACAACGCCAACACAATTCCTGAACGGTCACTCTCCGTTACCGTCAATAACGTTAAACCCAATACGTCACTATGCGCACTTAACCAGGTAGCGACTTCGTTGTTAAACGTGTAAAGCGTATTGCCTCTTAACGTAACTTGTAACCCTAAAACCTCCTCCAGATCCCTTTGAAATAGCTCCTCGTACGCTGAGGTTAACTGATGCTCGTGCGTACCTCTTGCAATTACGGCACCGTTAAAGAAAGCACCTATTAACCCGAAATCACTGCCTAGTAGAGAACCTGTTATCTCTATAAACGTGTCTTCCGTCACTAATACAATCACTTCTGTCTGTACCACACCAAACATTGTAACATTTCTAAAACTCTGAACTACGCCATCGATAATTACGTTAGCAAGCTCAAAACTAACAACATTAGAATTTACCCGTATTGCTATGTCTACCCCGGGGACAGGCACGCTGATTCGGCCCCCTCTAATATACAAGGACGAGTTGTTCTCATTTGAAATCAGGGCGGTTATCCCAGTAGAGGACGACGTAACAAGACCACCCTGCATAATGAATACGCCATCAATAATATTGGAAATACCCACCTCATCCAATAGAGATACAGAGATGTCCATTGTACCACCAGTCATGAAAAATGTGCCTTCATTCATAATACCTGTAAGCAACATCGGTGTCATGAAGTTTATTGTACCGCCTTGCATATGGAATGTACCTGTGTTGGCGTTGTGTATCCCAACAACACTCAACGAATAGAAGTATAACCTGCCGCCGTCACGCACAGTAAATGTGCCATGATTGATAATCTTTATGCCAATAAATATGTTGCCCCCGTCTGCAAAGAAGTCAATCTTAGCACTACCTTGCACATAAAATGTGCCACGATTAATCAAATCTAAGTTGTTTCCTATCGTGAAGAATACGTAAACCTGGTCAATCAGCATGAATAAACTATCAACTTCATTGCTAATCCCCGTGCTATTAAATTCTGATAGGAACTCTACATTAGTATAACCAGTTAGCCACACCGTACCACCATCATTGCTAATTCCAATGCTGCTATGCGATGAAAAAAAGTATAGCTGAGCGTCATCAAACACTACAAACTCGCCACTATTGGTTATCCCTGTGCTGTTATTTGATTGCTCTAAGCGTAAGTTGTTTCCGCCAATCACATCAAATAAGCCGTTGTTAACAATCCCTACGCTTTGGTTGGATGCAAATATACTCACGAGACTTGCATCTAAAGTAAAGACACCTTCATGTTCATTGACAAGCCCTCTGGCATTACCTAATAATGATACGTCTATAGCACTGTTAGTAGCAGTAAAGATGCCTTCATTGACAAGCCCTCTGGCAGAAGCCAGTACAGATAAAGACAGTGTACTATCATTCATAATAAAGGTACCTTTATTGATAAACGCTGTGTGGTTTTGCAAATCCTCGTAACTCATTATAGTGTCACCAGCCATAATGAATGTGCCTTCATTGATTATACCTATGTAGGTGGACGCTACTTGCGGTGCTATAGATAATCCAAAGTATATAGCAGAACCATCAGCAATGAATGTACCCTCATTATGAATGCTTGCTACATTCGCTCCTCGCATCATGTCTACAAGACGACTACCCCTGTTTAATCTAAACGTTGCGTCTACACCTACAGAAATGTACTCAACATCTCTAGCAAGAGAAACTGAATTGGCAAAAAGTGTACCGTCGTTAACAACCACCGATGCCGTATCTGTAAGCTGTAACAATCCTGTATTATCAACAACAGAAGAGAACACCGCAATCCGCTCGAATCTTACTTGAGCGTTGCCTGTAACTAAGATAGAAGAAAACTCCGTTTCCATAGAGAATGTAACGCCATCCAAGCCGTGCAGATGAATCAATTCATCTTGATTAATTACCCACGCAGGTTGCCCCGAACTACCGCCAATCAAGGATATGGTGCCGTTCGTCGATATTAAATATCTAGCACGTGACATAGTAGCTACTGCAGTAGCGGGCGTCAAACCATCAAGGGCGTCATTACCCGATGTAGGGTTAAAATAGACCTGCGATGCAGCCGTATGCGCTGTAGTACCTTTTGGTGCACCGTCTGTATGACGGAAATGAAGATCTCCTAGCGGCGCAGCATAAGCCTGCCAGTTATCAAAATTAAAGTAGCTGTGTGTGATTACAACTCCGTTATTGCCACGCTCATTTTCATAACCCCAAGTTGACACTACCCTAGGGGCTTTACTGCCTACAATGGTACCCAAATGCGTAGCTCTCTGGTCTACGAAAGGACCTTGTCTTATTCTTCCGCTTGAGTACACACCATAAAAAGTTGTATATTGTGCATTGCCAGCAATGCCTCCCATACGTTCTGTATACTCCCCAATCCTTGGGCCAACACTGCCATCAAAAACAACGTTTCTAACCTGAACCGAGCCATACGTAGAGTTTTGAGTTATTGCCCCAACAATGCCGCCCCTTGAACCGCCATGGGTATCTTCGTAATCAGGCGTCGTAAAGGTACCTCTTCCGTGTACTTCTCCGCCCAAAACAGAAATATTTTCTATTAAAAGAGAACTATTGGGGTTTCCTGTGTACTTTCCAAGTACCGCCCCTGCAAAATGTCCCCCAACACTTGGCTCTTGCAAAACAAAATTCCTAATAACAATATCTGAATCAACTGCCGTTATCCACCCAAATAAGCCCGCTGCGCTACCACTAGAAAAACCATGTACCCCACTTATTGTATGGTGTCTGCCATCAAATGTGCCTGCAAAAGTATGTCCAAAGTCTGTCGCATTTTCTTCATTACCTATAGGTATCCACGGGTAACCAGCAAGGTCTATATCAACCCCTAGATTGATGGTTACATTTCTAAAACTTTGGATTAGATTGCGATGATCATAATCTCCAGCGTCGTTTATTAAACGTGCAAGCCCTGCTAACTGCGCTGCAGAAGTAAGCGTAAACTCTGTTGCTGTTGGGTTAGAGAAAAACCAATCGTCATCGACATCGGTACCGTTCCATACAGACACAGCAGGTAGGTCTTCTTGTGTTGCGTGTACTAGATTCGGGGCCCTATGCCCTCTATCGAATGCAGAAAAAAGCCCTGCAAGTGCAATTACAAAAGTAAATACCAGTAGTAAAGCAAAGAGTCCTTTTTTGGTGTTTGTTTTTAAAACCACAACGTTTTTCTTTTCTGTGTTTGTTTTATAAGACATTGTATTTTTTCCTTTTTGGCAATTTGTTAAGTTTAATGTTTTAGAGGTCTAAGGTTTTACATTACTCTCAAACATTTTACATTATATTCACGATGCGTCTACAGATAGAATGCATGCTTTAACATAATGTAACTTTTAAATTTACACTTATTGGTTATTCACTAAATGTTCATTAAGCCTTAACCTCTTATTCATAATATCATAATAAAACGCAACATGTCTACAAAAAAATGCAATAAAATGCAATAAAATTATAATAAATCGCAAAATATATTAAAAAAAGCCCCAAAACCGCCGTGTTTGTCTGTTTCAGGGGTTTTAAAAACCCAAATATTAACTGTTGAAACGTATCTAGCCCTAAAAAGCGGCCACGAAGTATTAAGATGCATTAAAACGGCAACAAATAGTTAGGCGCACTCTTTTAAAACGGCAATAAAAAAAGGATTCCAGTTGCATACAACAACTAGAATCCTTTTTTGGTGCCTCGGGGCGGAATCGAACCACCGACACAGGGATTTTCAGTCCCTTGCTCTACCGACTGAGCTACCGAGGCATAAAGAAAGAACCGAAAACTCGATTCTTTACTTTGTTATTTGTGGCGATCTGGAAGGGACTCGAACCCTCGACCTCCAGCGTGACAGGCTGGCGTTCTAACCAACTGAACTACCAGACCACAAACCGTACATTACAATCCTTAAACCGCATGGCGTTTAATGATGCAACCTAAACAGTATATACAAACTAAGTGTGCCTGTCAAACAAAAAAACGTGCATTTTAAAAATTTTTTTAAACGTTTTATTTTCGCCTAGTATAAACGCTTGACCCTAAAGGTAAAATGATGTAAACCTATAAGGGCATGCTTCCGTAGTTGAATGGATACAACGAAGGTTTCCGGAGCCTTAGGCGCAGGTTCGATTCCTGCCGGGAGCACCAAATAATAATTTTACATGTAAGTTAAAAACCGTGTTAATTTTTCAAGATAATTTTTTTATGTTGTGCGGGTCGCAGAGGACTGCGACCCCTACAGAATTATCACAATCAATCGCACAAAACCTTTACCCCAATTGCAATTGATTTTTTAACCCACATACTTTAAAAAATATACAATTAATTTTCAACTAGCAGAGGGGTCAAAACTCTCTACAACCCGCAAATATCTCGTCGGACTCCCTCCCACCTGTATCTGTATCTGTATCTGTATCTGTAGGGGTCGCAGTCCTCTGCGACCCGCACAATATTATCATATACATTGCAATTCATTTTTAGCTATGCTTAACTTAATACCCTTTGTGTATACACATTGGTTTGTGCATGGCAAATAGCTACTGCTAAAGCGTCTGCGGCATCGTCGGGTTTGGGTACTTCTTTTAGCCCTAACATCGCTTTAACCATGTATTGCACTTGGTGTTTTTCGGCACGCCCACTACCCGTCACGGCATTTTTTACTTGCAAAGGTGTGTATTCGTAAAGCGTACCACATTCTTTAATTGCATTTAGTAAAATCACTCCCCTAGCCTGTGCTACCTTAATGCCCGTGGTGACATTGGTGTTAAAAAAAAGTTCTTCCACCGCCACGGCGTCTGGTTTAAACTTGCGCATCAAAGCACTCATTTGCTCATCTAACATGGCAAGGCGTACAGGAATCGATTCGCTTGCAGGCGTTTGAATAACTCCACACGCAATAGGTAGTAAATCGTTATTAACTTTTTTTATAATCCCATATCCTACAATGGCGTAGCCTGGGTCTATGCCTAATATAATCATAAATTTGGTACGGTGTATTTGGTAGTTTCGGTAATCTCGCCCTTAACAATATGGCGTTCTTTAATATCTAGTGAAGGATTTTTAGGATGCCCTAACGCATAAGACATCAAATAAATATTGCTATCGTATCGAATCGGCGGTGCGTCTTCTCTTATGTCGGCGTCGCCTGTCAGGTATACACCCTCTTTGTAGCGTTTGGTGCGCAATTGCAATTCTTTTACTAAGTTGGTGTTAAAAATGGCATCGGCATAGGTGTATATAGATTCAAAATCTCGGTTGGCAAAAAAGCTATAATACTCTTTAGAAGAAAAGATAAGGTGGTCTATCATCACCACATTCATGCTTAGTAGTGCAACCACAATACGGGCAGTAATTCTTTTATCTTCTTGCGACGGAGTAAGGTTGCCCGAGGGATGATTGTGCGAAAGCAACACTTTAGTAGCTTTGTGGCGACACGCTGTTTCGATAATCTTTTTAATTTCTACCGAAGAAAAATTGGTATCTCCCGTGGCAATCTTATCTACACTGATTACTCTGTCTGCGTTGTTAATGCACGTTAAGTATACCTGCTCTATATTACGATTCATGTAATAAGGCTCTAAATAGGCAACCGCAGAGGCAATATTATCTATCACCACATTGCTTCTTAAACGAGATTGCTCTGCTTTACGTGCTGCTGGCAAAATACTGTGTAACATTCTGGCCGTTTGTTCGTTGATATATCCAAAGGATTTTAANTCGTTAATATTGGCATTGAGTACGCCCGAAAATGTNCCAAAAGCATCTATAAGTTGGTGCGCTATTTTGTTGGTATCAATACGGGGAATGGTGTTNTACAATAAATATTCTAGCACCTCAATTTCTGAGAAGGTGGTAAAATCGGGGTCTGCGTCTGCGGATTTTTTAGCCCTTTCACGATGTCCATGNTGCGGGTGCTTAGGTTGCTTTTTCGCNTTCTCTGTCTTTTCACCCACAGGTGTAAAAATAGGATACGGCAAATTCTCTTGCTCTTGCGTGGCAGAAGCTTTTGGGGTATACAACTCATGTACACTTTTTAACTCTTGCAGCGTTTCTGCTTTAAGCTGCTCTAACTCTTCTTGAAAATCGTTCTTTCTCATAAGATACGCCTTTAATGTTATATACTTGTGTGCATTTTAACGCACGCTACGCCTTGTTTAGGGCGCATAGTTATGCGTACAAGATAGTATAAGTTAGCTATATGGATATTTGCATTATCTAACTTGTCCATTGCCGTATATTTTGTACTTTTGGCTGGTAAGCTCCGCCAAACCCATCGGGCCACGTGCATGTAATTTTTGTGTGGAGATTCCCATTTCTGCACCAAAACCAAACTCGAAACCATCGGTAAAGCGGGTAGACGCATTGGCATACACGGCGGCACTGTCTACCGCATTTAAAAACTTTTCGATAGCGTCAGAGTTTTTAGATACAATAACCTCACTATGCTTTGTGCCGTACTTATTGATATGCGCTATCGCCTCATCTACACCCTCTACCACNTTGATAGAAATTTTTAACGCCGAAAATTCTGTGTAAAAATCTTCTTCGGAAGCAAGCGTAATATCTTTTATAATCNACTTAGTTTGGCTACAACCCACAACCTCTACCCCTTTTTCAGCTAGAATTTGCGTTATACAANGCAAAAAGGTTTGGGCGATACTTTTATCTACCAACAAAGTCTCTAGTGCGTTGCATACGCTAGGGCGAGAAATTTTACCGTTTAAGATGATGTTTTCTGCTGTTTTTAAATCTGCACTACACTCTATGTACGCATGACAATTGCCCGCACCCGTCTCGATAACAGGTACGCTAGATTGCTCTACTGTGGTTTTAATTAAGGTAGCAGAACCTCTGGGGATAAGCACATCTACAAATTGGCGGCATTTCATAAGTTGTGCCGCACCCTCACGGCTGGTATCTTCAATAAGCTGAATGCATTCGGGATTAAAACCCTGTTTTAAAAGCGCATCTTTAACAATCTTTACAATGGCCGTGTTAGAATGAATAGCATCTTTAGAGCCTCTAAGNACCACACTGTTGCCCGTTTTTAAACATAAGCCTATAGCNTCGGCAGTAACGTTGGGCCTTGCCTCATAAATGATAGCAATTACACCAAGCGGAACACGAGTTTTAACCAACCTTAAACCGTTGGGTTGCGTCCACTCGGCAAGCGTTTCCCCTATAGGGTCGGGTAAATCTATCAGTTGCTTGATACCTTCTGCCACCCCTGCGATTCTTGCCTTGTCAAGGCGCAACCTATCCAAAAAGTGTGCAGGCTTATCTTTACCCGCCTGCATATCTAACGTGTTTGCTTGTATAATTACGCCCGCATCTTGCACCAAACTATCCGCAATAATGTGCAGCATTCTATTTTTATCTTGGGTAGAAAGTGCGGCAATGTAACCGCAATGCGCCTTAGCCGCCGCACACGTTTTTTCAACCAATGTCATGTTCATCCTAAAACCTCCGTTTTTGTACCCTTTTTTCCAAAAATACTGTACATGTATACCATGAGTATATCAACAACTATTTTAAATGTCAAATACTTTTTAGTTTAGTTAAGTGTGGCACATTTCAATATATTTAGCTAGATTTTATATACAAAAATAGCTTTTTTACGCAAAAACAGTTTTTAAAATCTTATAATTTGTGATACAATATAAGTATATGAAAAATAAATCTAATAACAAGCAAGATAAATCTAACCAAAAAAAGATAAGTTTTTGGGGAAGAATTAACGCTTTAATAAAAAAATCTGCGTCTGGGTTTACTGTGCGTGGCTCCGAAAAACCCATACTTACCACAATAGGAATGTTGGTAGCCGTTAATGCAGTGGTGCTTCTTATTGCCGCCGCTATTGCCATGCAACTTGGCGAATTTGATAATTATTTTTCGGCTTTAATCACCGCAGGTACGTGGCTGGTTGCACCCAATGCCATCATTAACGTGTTAGAGTATTACGGCATAGGCATGACGGTTTTGGCGTTTGTTGTGCTGGTTACGGGCATGATTCTTTTTACAGGTACCATTATTGCCGTTATTACTACGTCTTTGCGCACGTACATTAATAAAAAATCTGAAGCTAAAGGGCAACTTATTTTATCTGACCATATCGTTATTTTAAATTACAACACCAAAGTAACGGCCATGCTTATAGACCTTATGTATTCTAAGTGTGCTTGCACCGTTTTAATATTATCGGATAAAACTAAAGAGTTTATCAAAGAAGAATTAGCTGCCGAAATTGCTTCTTTATGCACCACCAAACCTAGCGCAAAACTTAAGTTAATGGTGCGCAAAGGTTGTCCCGAATCCATTGCCGAATTAGAAGAAATTTGTATTGATAAAGCAAGCGGTATTTTAATAGTAGAATCTGACAATAACGAAGTGCAAGGCTCGCATATTTCTGCCACCACCTACAGCACAGTTAAATTGGTTATGAAGCTAGCTAACTTTGGCATCTCCCCCACTTGCCCAATTGGCGTAGAAGCCGATAGGTATAAAACGGTAGAGCTTATCCGAGACCTTAATAAAAATGTTCCTGGCTTAAACCATAAACATATTCAAGCTTTTTCTTACAATCGCAAGTTAGGACAATTTTTAGCGTTATCCATTTTATGCCCTCCGCTTTCTAGAGTGCTAACCGACTTGCTTTCTAATACAGGCTGTATCTTTAGACCCACAGAAGAAACTATAGAAGATTATCTTAGCAAATACAAAGCAGGTGTTCCTGTAGTTACGTTAGATAAAACCTACGTGTTAACCCCTAGCGCACAAACACTCCATAAAAAACGCTACACGCCTTTCAGCACCGCTCGTCTACTTAACCCATCTAAAATACCTATCAAAAAAGATATACTCAAGTTGTATATTATAGGTAAAAATAAAAAAACCAATTACATGCTAGAAGCATTGGCTACCAACGAATGCCCCGTAGAGATTAAGCAATACGACACGCACGACATTCAACAATTTGTACAGGATGTGATTGCCAACGGCGACGAAAATACCACCGCAGTAATTTTAAGCGACGACAGTGTAGATATTTCGCAATACGATGCCAACGTTTTTATGACACTGATAGAGTTTAGTAAAAATATGGATATGCAAGAGCGCAAGTTTAAAATTATTGCCGAATTGCTAGAACCCGACAATCAAAAAAGTGTAGAAGAATTTAGTGTGCATAACATCATTATTTCTACACGCATTATAAGCTTTTTTGCCACCAAATTATTATCTGACCCCACTGCCGAATTATTTTACGAAGATGTTTTTACGCATTCTAAAGCCGAGATGGCAGTTAAGTTTGACATTTGGATAGATGCCGCAGAATGTTTATTTGACTTTGCGGGTAGCGAAACCTTAGAGTTTTCTTCTCATGCCGAATTTGTACATGCGGCATACTATGGTTCTGGTAAAAAACGCATGCCGTTAGGCTGTATGCAACCTGATGGTTCGGTACTCTATTTTTGTAACCAAATGGATACTGCTCGCCTTGTCTTGCACAAAGATGACCCGCTTGTGTATGTTAATTATTTATAGAGATAATGGCTTTATGTAAATCGTTTTTATAGATTAAATATAGCAGGCATCTTTTACAAGTTATTTTTGTTAATCTGTTAGAGTTTCTAGATAGTAAAAATTCTCTTTAATTGCAAGTGCGCTTATCATCATAACAATAACAGCGTTGCCAATGAATTTT
>JGI990J12352_1000389_pt1 | contig 9986 bp, 9 predicted proteins | sample Intmic4MA4BA4MSA_FD_12352 | JGI IMG/M metagenome (IMG submission 12352) | reverse complement strand
GGTGATTTTGTTTTGACAGGTGGCGAAACAGCAGCCATGGTGATGATTGATTCAGTCGTGCGGCTGATGCCAGGCGTTTTAGGTCGCGCGACGTCGCATAAAGATGACTCATTTTCAAGCGGTTTGCTGGAATTTCCTCAATATACAAGGCCAGAGTCTTTTAGGGGGATGGATGTACCAGAGGTGTTGCTTTCTGGAAATCATGCGAAAATCGCTGAGTGGCGCCGTGAGCAGTCACTTTTACGGACGCTGACGAGACGTCCAGACTTGCTTGAGACTTGCGATTTGAGTGATGAGGATGAATGTATGTTAAAAAGATTGAAAAAAGAAATTGATGTTTAAGGTTCATTTAAGGTAGCTCCTGTATCATCTCAGTTGTAAGTTAAGTCGCTTACAGAAAATAAAGTCATCGGCATCTGTGCATGCAAATAGATGATTACAGGAGGGATTCACGATGGAATCTAAGAAAAAATTAATGACAGTAGCAGGTATTGGTGCTGCAAGTGCCTTAATGCTTGGAACAGGGTTTATGTTGGGGAATGCAACCTCGGCGAATGCGAGTGAAGAAACACCTTATGAAGAATCAGTTCAAGTTGAGGCCGAGCATGAGGTTATGACATTTAGGGAAGAAGTAATAATTGATGGAGTGTTTGATGGAGAGGTGGGAGAAATCTCAAGTGTTGCTGGCGTCATGGTTAAGGAAGATGGTCAAGTGTTTGAATTTTCTTCTGACGACTTTGATAGTATAGAAGCGATGAATGAGCACATTAGGGAAGTATTAGGTGAAGAATTTGAATTTGACTTTGGAGGAAGTGAAGCATTTGAGGTAATTAGGAATGAGATTGAATTGGAGAATGAGATTGAGATGTAGTAAATGGTATTAAGGCTGACTTTGGTCAGTCTCTTTTAAATAAGGATGTGCTAAAGGTGAGGATTTTACTTGTTGAAGATGAAATTGGCATGGTGAATGCTTTAAAAGCCTCATTAGAGAAATGCCATTATAGCGTAGATGTTGCTTATGATGGTGAGGAAGGGGTGGATTTAGCTATTCTTGATATTTATGATTTCATGATTTTAGACATCATGCTCCCTAAAAAGGATGGTTTTGAAGTATTGAAGACAGTTAGGCAAGCAGGGATTAAGACCCCTGTTATTTTGCTCACGGCACGCACGGCTGTTGAGGACAAAGTGACAGGCCTTGATGCGGGTGCTGATGATTATTTGCCAAAGCCATTTGAAACTGTTGAGTTACTTGCTCGCATTCGCGCATTGGGGCGTCGACCGATGGACATTTTGCAAAATGAGGCATTGAATTTCAGGGACATTGTTTATGTAAGACAAGACTTAATGCTAAAGGTCGGGGATTTGACTTACACATTAACTAAAAAAGAAGGCCAGCTTCTTGAGTTGTTAATGAAAGCAAATGGACGTATTGTTGAAAAAGAGACAATGCTTGATAAAATTTGGGGATTTGAAGAGGGGGCTATTGACAACAATGTCGAGGTATATATTTCATTTCTGCGTAAGAAACTAAAAGCATCGGGTGCAAAAACTAAAATCAAAACCGTTCGTGGTCTTGGCTATCAATTAGTATAAAATAGCACTTAGTATAAAGGATGATTCTCATGTTTAAAAAACTGCGCCGTCATTTTCTGCTCCTTAATATGATGATGATGTCACTTGTTCTGATTGTTTCGTTTGTAGGTGTTTATACAGCTATGCGTCAAAGTGTGATGAGAGAAAATCTTCATCGTCTGGATGCTATTGATGTTCCTTTTGAAGTTGAGGGTCATTTTGAATTCGGTGCTAGGATAGAGGGTGGGGTTGATGCGGTTGAAAATTTGAGCGTCGTACACATTCGTACACAGGCATTTGAAAATTATTTTCGCATCTTCTTAAATGAGGATGGTGAACTTATTGCTAGATACATGAGTGTTGAATTAGAAGAAAATCAATATATGCAAGCAGTAGGTGCAATCGGGAACCGGGCGGAAGGTCTCCTCAATTTAGCAGGACGTGATTGGGTATTTACCGTGGTGGGAAATCATGCAGGTAGTGTCGTTACATTTTTGGATGTTACCGAGTCTATCGTGGCACTAGCGAGCTTATTTCCAATCTTTCTCATTGTTGGTGCAGTTTTGCTCATTGTTGTGCTTTTTATTAGCCTTGCTTTTTCTAAATATACCGTTGCACCAATCGAGCTTTCTTTCAATAAGCAAAAGCAATTCATCGCCGATGCTTCCCATGAGCTCAAAACACCACTCGCTATCATCAATGCTAATGTCGATGCTATGACTACATCGGATGCGTTTATATTTCATATCAAGCAACAAACGTATCGAATGACACATCTTGTCGAGAGTCTACTTGAACTAACATGCCATGATGTATCGAAAAATAATCATGCTTATGAGCGTATCAATATAAGCCAAGTCACGATTCGAACTGTTTTGACAATGGAAGCCATTGCTTATGAAAAAGGATTTACCTTCGAAGATGAAATAGCCGAGGATATATACGCGCTAGCAGATCTAGCAAAGGTTGAACAAATTTTAACGATTCTCCTTGATAATGCATTGAAATATGGCGAGGCATCTCGACCTATCAGGGTATCTCTTAGTCAAAGGTCGAAATGGGTCGTATGTAGTGTCTCTAATCAAGTGGCAGACGATATTGTGAATCCTGATAGGCTTTTTGACCGCTTTTACCGAGAAGACGCGGCTAGAGTTCATGTTTCGGGTGGATATGGACTTGGTTTATCAATCGCACAATCAATCGTTGATGGGCTAGGTGGAAGAATTTCGGTGTCAAGTGAGAACGGCGAAGTGACTTTTACGTTTATGTTACCAAATGCTTGAAATGGGTGAATAACTATGGTATGATTACATTTGTGCAATTTTTGATTGCATAGCCACAAGTTCCGCTGGATTACAATAGGCCTGATTGCAAGAGGTCTATGAACTAATCTAATGAGCTTGGAGTTTAGGAGTGTTTAATTATGAGTCAACAGTTAATCCAAGAATTAACAGCAGAATATCTGAAAACGGATGTACCTGAATTTCGTGCTGGAGATAACGTTCGTGTCCATGTACGCATTAAAGAGGGTGCCCGTGAAAGAATTCAGATTTTTGAAGGTTTAGTTTTGAAGCGTCAAAATGGACGAGGAGTTAGCGGAACTTTTACAGTTCGTAAAATCTCTTTCGGTGTTGGTGTTGAAAGAACATTCCCAGTACACACGCCTATGATTGAAAAAATCGAGGTTACGCGCCTTGGAAAAGTTCGACGTGCAAAACTTTACTACATCAGAAAACTTTCAGCGAAGGCTGCTCGTATCAAAGAAAGACGAATTTAATCGAAAAGAATGCATTGGCTTTGTTGCTGAGGCATTCTTTTATTTGGGAGATTTTAGGGTATTTTTCCATCAGATCATGGAGGGGTAACAAGGCAAGCCCAAACAGTGGCGAATGCAGAATTAGGGAATATGATGTTTACATGGTATTGGTCGCGTTCGCCAGGTTCTACTGTGACTAGTACGGTGCGCGTTGTCGTTGCTGCTGGTAACATCTGGCGCCAGCGCTACTTCTGTTAACGGAGACTTCCGCCCAGCCCTTTGGGTGCGTCGATAGAGCAAACGAGAGACTTTTGAGTGGAAATAATATTTCTTGTCACATCACGAACAATCAGCCCATTTCCAACCAAACCGTGGTGTGAGGTCACCGTGGTTTGACTATTTTCAAAGCATTGTCTATCCTACAAAGCCAAGAAGACTGGAGGTCGAGGCGATAGGCGCGACCTTGCAGCCATAAAAAAATTCATCTTTTTGCACGTAGCCTCTTGACACTGAGCCAGCTTTGTTATACAATGTGAAGTGTTTGAAAAAAGAAGGACGTTTGTTTGCTAAAAAATGAAACGCCTGGACATGTGGAAACAATAAAGAGAGGAGGAAACTAGAATGCCTACTATTAATCAGTTGATTCGTAACGGTCGTAAAAGCAAGGAAACAAAGTCAAAATCACGTCATTTGAATGTTGGGTTTAACAGTTTGAAAAAAGAAGTGACAACAACTTATTCGCCACAAAAACGTGGTGTTTGTACACGTGTTGCAACCATGACTCCTAAAAAGCCTAACTCGGCGCTTCGTAAATATGCCCGTGTTCGCTTGTCAAATGGACTTGAAGTTACAGCTTACATCCCTGGAATCGGTCACAAATTGCAAGAACATAGTGTGGTTTTAATCCGTGGTGGACGTGTTAAAGATTTACCTGGGGTTAAATATCACATCGTTCGTGGTACACTTGACGCATCTGGCGTTGAAGGCCGCAAGCAAAGCCGTTCAAAATACGGAACAAAGAGACCTAAAGCTTAATTACAAGAAGTAATTCCAAAGGCGAAATCAAAGTCTGAAAGCGGTATTTAGATTGCTAAAAATTTGCTTATTTTGACTGCTGATGTCGCAGACATCCAAGGAGAAATAAAAAATTTTGGGAGGCTGGAGCTTGAAGCTAGAGTCGCGTTTTGAAAAACAATCACATCACCTGCAAAGTCCGTAGCTGATGTGGACACAAATATCACTTACGAAAGGAGAGATTTCAATGCCACGTAAAGGTCATGTAGCAAAAAGAGATGTATTACCAGATCCAATTTACAACTCTAAATTGGTAACTCGTCTTATCAATAGCGTTATGAAGGACGGTAAAAAAGGTGTTGCTCAAACAATTTTGTATGATGCATTCAACCTGATTTCTGAGAAAACTGGTCGCGAACCAATGGAAGTATTCGAAGAAGCAATTGAAAACATTATGCCTGTACTTGAGGTTAAAGCGCGCCGTGTTGGTGGAGCTAACTACCAAGTCCCAATCGAAGTTCGCCCTGAGCGTCGAGTGACTTTAGGTCTTAGATGGTTGGTTCAATACTCTAGATCTAGAAACGAAAGAACGATGCAAGAGCGCCTCGCAAATGAAATCATTGACGCAGCAGGAAACTCTGGTGCATCAGTTAAGAAAAGAGAAGATACTCACAAAATGGCAGAAGCGAACAAAGCGTTTGCACACTACCGCTGGTAATCTTCATCTCAAACATTTAAACATTCAAGTGGCGGATAGGCACCTTTGGCGCCCTCCGTCTGAAAAAAATCTCAAAGAAGGGAGTGTACCTACAATGGCAAGAGAATATTCACTTGAAAAAACGCGTAATATTGGAATCATGGCTCATATCGATGCGGGTAAAACAACAACGACAGAGCGTATCCTATATTACACAGGTAAGATTCATAAGCTTGGTGAAACTCATGAAGGTGCATCTCAGATGGACTGGATGGAGCAAGAGCAAGAACGTGGAATCACAATTACTTCTGCAGCAACAACAGCCGTTTGGAATGACCACCGTGTAAACGTAATTGATACACCAGGTCATGTGGATTTCACTGTTGAGGTAGAACGTTCATTACGGGTTCTTGATGGTGCAGTTGCAGTACTTGATGCACAATCAGGTGTTGAACCTCAAACTGAAACAGTTTGGCGTCAAGCAACAACTTATGTTGTACCACGTATCGTGTTTGCTAACAAAATGGATAAAACAGGAGCAGATTTCCTCTACTCTGTTAAAACAATCCATGACCGCTTAGGTGCAAATGCACATCCAATTCAACTTCCAATCGGTGCAGAAGACAATTTCCGTGGAATCATCGACTTAGTTGAAATGAAGCAATACAACTATGCAAACGATTTAGGGACAGATATCGAAGTTACAGACATTCAAGAGGATATGAAAGATGAGGCAGATCTTTACCGTGATCAACTTATCGAAGCCGTATCTAACCTTGATGAAGAACTGATGATGAAGTACCTAGAAGGTGAAGAAATCACAGTTGCAGAATTAAAAGTAGCCATTCGTAAAGCGACATTGAATGTTGAATTCTTCCCAGTACTTGCAGGTTCTGCTTTTAAAAACAAAGGTGTTCAGCTGATGCTAGATGCAGTTATTGACTACTTACCTGCACCAACTGACATCGAGTCAATGAAAGGTGAACTAGAAAATGGTGAAGAAGCAGAGCGTAAGCCATCAGATGATGAGCCATTCTCAGCATTAGCATTTAAAGTTATGACTGACCCATTTGTTGGGAAGCTAACATTCTTCCGCGTTTACTCTGGAAAAGTTGATTCTGGTTCTTATGTACTAAACTCAACAAAAGGTAAGCGTGAGCGTGTTGGACGTATCTTACAGATGCATGCCAATAGTCGTGAAGAAATCGCAGCTTGTTACTCAGGAGACATTGCAGCAGCAGTCGGTCTTAAAGATACGACAACTGGAGATACATTGTGTGCAACAGACTCACCAATTATCCTAGAATCAATGGAATTCCCAGAGCCAGTTATCCGTTTATCAGTTGAACCAAAATCAAAAGCTGACCAAGATAAAATGGGTCTTGCTTTATCAAAACTTGCAGAAGAAGATCCAACATTCCAAACATCAACAGATGAAGAAACAGGACAAACAATCATCGCAGGAATGGGTGAATTACACCTAGACGTTCTCGTCGATCGTATGAAACGCGAATTCAACGTTGAAGCAAATGTTGGAGCACCACAAGTTGCTTACCGTGAAACATTTACAGCGCAAGCAGATGTTCAAGGTAAATTTGCTCGCCAATCTGGTGGACGTGGACAATTCGGTGATGTTCATATCATCTTCGAACCACAAGAACCAGGCGTAGGCTATGAGTTCGTTGATAAAATTGTTGGTGGTACAGTTCCACGTGAATATATCCCTTCAGTTGATCAAGGTCTACAAGATGCAATGAAAAACGGTCAACTATCAGGATTCCCGCTAGTTGACGTTAAAGCAACATTACACTTTGGATCTTACCATGATGTCGATTCATCTGAAATGGCATTTAAAATTGCTGCCTCATTGGCATTAAAAGAAGCTTACAAAGTATGTAAACCAGCTTTACTTGAACCAATCATGAAAGTTGAAGTTATTGTTCCAGATGAGTACTTAGGTAATGTAATGGGTGATGTAACTTCACGTCGTGGACAATTGCAAGGTACAGAAGCACGTGGAAACACGCAAGTTATCCGTGCAAACGTTCCACTATCTGAAATGTTTGGATACTCAACTTCATTGCGTTCTAACACACAAGGGCGCGGAAATTACTCAATGGAAATGTCTCACTACGAGCAAGTTCCAAAGTCAATTTCTGAGCAAATCATCAAAAAACACAAAGGTGAATAATTCTTCACAACTGGCGGACAGGCAATACTAATTTCACCTTAAAATCACATTTTATTGTGATTTTAAAATAGAATGCGTATAAAAGCCTCCCCGTCTTAAAAAACCTCTTGCAATCAATAGCAAGGTGTTGTAAAATTGGGTTATATTGATTTGAAAATAATCTAGATATAGAAGGTTCTTTAAAGACGCAACGCTGGGTGTAAATCCAGTGGTGCGCCTGTACAAGAATCAAGGAGGAATTTAACAATGGGAAAAGCAAAATTCGAGCGTACTAAACCACATGTTAACGTTGGAACAATTGGACACGTTGACCATGGAAAAACAACTTTAACTGCAGCAATTTCAGCTGTATTGTCAAGAAACGTTGAAGGAAATACAGCAACAGCTTTTGATAAAATCGATGGAGCACCTGAAGAAAGAGAGCGTGGGATTACAATCTCTACTGCGCACATTGAGTATGAAACAGCAAATCGTCACTATGCACACGTTGACTGCCCGGGTCACGCGGATTATGTTAAGAACATGATCACTGGTGCTGCTCAGATGGACGGTGGAATCTTAGTCGTATCTGCTGCTGATGGACCAATGCCTCAAACGCGTGAGCATATACTTTTATCTCGTCAGGTAGGTGTACCACGTCTAGTTGTTTTCATGAACAAATGTGACACGGTAGATGACGAAGAATTACTAGAATTAGTTGAAATGGAAATTCGTGATCTATTATCAGAGTACGACTTCCCAGGAGATGACATTCCAGTTATTCAAGGTTCTGCATTGGGTGGATTAAACGGTGAAGCACAATGGGAAGAAAAAATCATGGAATTAATGGCTGCAGTAGATGAGTACATCCCAACGCCAACTCGTGAAACTGACCTTCCATTCATGATGCCAATCGAGGATGTATTCTCAATCACAGGACGTGGAACTGTTGCGACTGGTAAAGTTGATCGTGGTACAGTAACTGTTGGTGATACTGTTGAAATTATCGGATTTGAGGACACAACTTCTACAACTGTAACTGGTGTTGAGATGTTCCGTAAATTATTAGATCAAGCAGAAGCTGGAGATAACATCGGTGCATTACTTCGTGGTGTCGCACGTGAAGACATCCAACGTGGACAAGTATTAGCGAAGCCAGGATCAGTAACGCCACACAAAAAGTTTACTTCTGAAGTTTACGTTTTATCAAAAGAAGAAGGTGGACGTCATACGCCATTTTTCGGAAACTATCGTCCTCAGTTCTACTTCCGTACAACTGACGTAACAGGAATCATTGAATTACCGGCTGGTGTTGAAATGGTTATGCCTGGAGATAACACAACAATGACAATTGACCTTATCGCACCAATCGCAATTGAGCAAGGAACTCGCTTCTCAATTCGTGAGGGTGGACGTACAGTAGGTTTTGGTACTGTTGCTGACATCGTTGAATAGTCTTTAACTGTCTAATTAGAGCTAGGACACATTGCGTCCTGGCTTTTTTTGTTATCCTTCACGAAGACACCCCCTTTCCCCCCATTGAGCGGGGTAGTTTATTTGAAATCGTGTCTTATGAGTGAAAATTGACAAACTTTTTTCAAGTTCCCATTTGTTGAAAACGCTTATGTTTTTGTCGTGTTACAAGTACTTGTGGTAAGTTGTTTTTAGGTTGATGATGTGTTATAATTTTATTTTGTGAAATGGGATACAGATGGTTGAAATAAATGTCGTTTCTAGCCAAAGTGAGGTATGTGAACATGAGTATTAATGGTGGTGTAGCAGGTTCAATAGCCCCGCAAAATTTTAAAAAGGAAAAGCGGGAAGCAGCAGTGGGTACGCATGCTAAAAGTTTAGATCAACGGAGGGTGGGGGTGCTAGGCGTTTTCAAAAAGGTTTTTTCTAAGAGGCCAGAAGACGTTATTGGTGCCACTATTTTATCTAAGGGAAATGTGGCAATTACCTTAGTTGCGCTGTATGCTTTGCTGACGAGTCTTGCTGTTATGACCATTACGAATGGAATTTTTCGTGAAGCGTTTAGTGGACTTTCTGATATAGTAGATGTTGCCCCTGTTGTGTCACCCGATAATGTCGGCATATTCATGAACGGACTTCTTTTGGCAGTAGTGCTATTCTTTGTTTTATTAATTTGTACAATGAGCTTATTCATCGTTTTAAAGGTTAGGGTTTCAATCGTGAGAGTGATAAAATTAGTTGCAGCTGCGCTTACTATTACGACGGTTGCGATGACAGCAGCAATCGTATGTAGTTTTGTATTCGCCCAAGTCGCGCTGCTTTTAGTCGGGATCGGAGTTCTGGGAAGTACGATTATACTCTATGTAGGCATTGCAAAAATTGCAGGTAAAGAAAAGAATATCTTCTGGCCGTTTCTAGCGATGTGCGCAATTGCAATCGTTGTTTATAACTCACTTACCTAAAAAGGTCGGAGCAAAAATTTGAAAAATCAAATGGCGCAAGGCAGAGCCAGCCCTCTGCCTGCGTTCTAGAAAAGATCAATGAGAAATAGCGTTTCTATGTATAGATTAGGGTACAAAAAAGAATAGAAATATGGTAGAATAGGAATAACGAGAAGGCGCCCGATCATAACGAGAAGGCGCCCGTATGCTAAGAAAAGACTTAGTAAAATAAGATTTTAAAGAGCCCCTTCTTCGGAAAAATGAGATGAGGTGCTTTTTTTCATGGATACAAATAATAAGAGGAAATTGCGAACAGGAATAATGGCAGCATTGCTGATGTTGTTAATTTTGCTTACAGGA
>JGI990J12352_1000388_pt1 | contig 9993 bp, 7 predicted proteins | sample Intmic4MA4BA4MSA_FD_12352 | JGI IMG/M metagenome (IMG submission 12352) | reverse complement strand
GGTTTCAATCAATCACAATTAGTTTTTTACCCACATGCATGGCTACACCCTACCGCAATTGGCTTTTTACCCACACACATGGCGACACCCTATCGCATTAGTTTTTTACCCATATGCATGGCTACACACTATTGCAATTGGTTTTTTCACCCACATGCATGTATACCCTATCACAATTGGTTTTTTACCCACACGCATGGCTACACACTATCACAATTAGTTTTTTACCCACGTGTGTTGCTACACCCTATCGCAATTGGCTTTTTACCCACATGCATGACCACACCCTACCGCAATTGGCTTTTTACCTACATGTAGGGGTCGCAGTCCTCTGCGACCCGCACAATATAATATTACAGGCTATGCACAATAACCAATATTTGCACGCATTGAGGTTCAGCCGTACAACCGTTTACATTTTGCAAGTTGAGTGTATGCTTAATGTTTAACACTCAATACTTGCAAAATTTAAAACGCCCGTAACCCATCAACCCCTTTTTGCACACCGCTATTTGTGTTTGGTTTTAACACCCCTATGCTGCGCCCACTTGTCTAGCACTTCAAACATGTATGCCTCGTTTATGTCGTTGCCTTCGGTGATTTTCTTTAAATAATCGCCTGTGGTTTTATAGCTTGCCAGTAGCGATTTTAGCGTATCTTTTTCTTCGCCACGGCTTGCAACAAGCGCATCGATACCGCCTTTCATGCTGGCTAAACTATCCGCACTTTCTGTAATAATACTGCCTACGTCTTTATTAACAAAGCTAGAAACTTTTTTAATTTCGTCATTGTATTTATCCAGTGCCGTTTGCAATTCTTTAAGATTATAATTTTTGCTTTTTTCTTGCAGAAGCGTATCTAACCTATCTATTTGTTGCTCGGCACGTTTTTCTAATTCTAAAATGGCGGCTAAACGTTCTTCTATTTTAGCAAACCTTGCCACAAACGCCCCTACTTCGGTAGTATATTTTGCCGCACTGCCTGCCAACTTATCGATTTGCCCCGACAAATTGTTTGCCTTGCCTGCCTGCAATGCCATCTCGTTAAATAAATCTTCTATCTTAGCTTTAAGGTCACCCGCAAATGAAGAATTAAGTTTTTCTATGTTCTCACGCATGGCATCATACGTGCCCATAAAATCACCTAGATTTTTTTGGATAGGCACAAGTAAATCTCGATAGCCTTTAAAGCTGGCGATAAGTTGGTTAAGTTCTGTGTTGTTCATAGTATAATCTACCTCATGTGTAATGTATAGGTTTGTGCTAAAAATTATTTGGTTTGTCGGTCGTATAGTTTAATGACAATGATGTGCCTTAACTTATATTGACTTTAATGGCTTTAACCCTGCGCTGATTTCTGCAACATTAAAGTGTTGGGTATTAATAGGTTTATAAGCTACTAAACCACGCATGTTTAATGTTTTAGGTTTTGGCGATGCGCTTTAATCCTGCGCTTAACACTTGACTAGTATGCTTAATGCTTTGCAAATCTTCTTGCACCAAATCGACAATGATTTTACGTACATCTTGGTTGTCAGAGAGTTCTGTAAAAAAGGGCAATACCTCTAAGCCTGCACCTGCACCGCCTTGGCATGACTCTGCTAGCTTTTGTAATGGCTCGTTTTCGGCTAAAGCAAACTGCGCTTGCGCATCTTGATACAAAGCATATTGCAGATACTTAATACCTGCTTCTTTATACAAACCCCTTGCAATGTACTGCTCTGCGACGTCTACCCTAGCCATAAAGGCATCTTGCTCTTCCTTTACCAAAATACTACGAGCGGCAAAACGGGCGTTATCGTACTGCTCTAAAGCGATAAACTGGCGCACTCTAGCGATAATATCGTCTTGCTCTGCCTCTAACTTATCGGCATCTAACAAGATGTTTTTAACCGCCTCGGCATCGGATAATCGTTTAAAATTTTCTTTAAAAAACGTGCCAAACAGTTGCGGAGCTTCTGATTCTACTATATACAGCTTATGCTTTGCCCTACTTACCCCCACATATAAAAGATTAAAGTAGTAGCGGTATACAGAGTTTTCGTCTGCCGTTTTGCGGTTAATATTGGCACGCTCAAACGCTTTCCATCGATTAATGTTAGAGGACAGCACATCGCTTAACACTACCGTTTCTCGCTCTAGCCCCTTAATTTCAGATACCGTTAATATTTCTGGGCGGTGCAAGGTTTTGCGCAAACGCTCTTTTTCTTCTACACTTGCCACTACCACGGTATAATTGTTAAAGGTTTGTGCGTTTAACTTTTCTAAAAAATTACCGCCTGCTACATACACCGCATCGCTTTGACTGTACGTATCCATCGCTTTTGCACGCAATACAAAGCTATGCACCCCAAAACATTGGGCGTTTAACTTGCCTAAATTCTCGGATATATCAGCAATTTTTTTAGTGTTGCGATAGTTAGAAACCAGTTCTGCGGTAGAAGATATATCTTTTTCGTACAACAGCCGTTTGATAAACCCAAACGAAAAATAGGACGCATTAATCATTTGCAGTGCATCGCCCACGCAAAACATTTTGCGAGAAATGTGTTTAAACAGCACCAAGTTTACTTCGGTAAAATCTTGCACTTCGTCTAATACGGTTAACGAATAAATAGGAAGTTTATCCGCTTGCGCCAAAAGATGTCGGCTTATAAAATTGTTGTCGGTTAATCCGCTTTTATCTAAATGCGCAAAATAATCTTTGGCAACCGCATAAATGGTTTCGCATTCTTGTGTACTAAAAGAACCACTTCTTAATGCAGTATACTCTTTTTGCGTCAAGCTATGCGTGGGATTAGCAGGGTTACAACTGCCTGCAATAAGCCCAAAAATTTCTTTATAAATTACCTCATGCGATAAGGTTTTAATTTTTTGCAGACGGCTTGCCAATTGGTGATTTTTAATATCTTTGGTGTACGTTTTAGTAAAATACGATTCACCCGCAAGGTTGGGCTGTTTGCCTGTATGCGTTTTATATAAGTCTTCTATAAGCACATAATCTACTTTATGGTCTAAATACTCGGCGATAGCGGTTAGTGATTCTATAATCTTTTCTTGCCCACCGTATAGCGTTATGCCCAACTTTTTCTCTATTGCACCTACTTTATTGTCGTCTAAAAAAACTACATTTTGGGCGGTTAGGGCTACAACCAGTTGTTTTACCTGACGGCTAAATTCTGCAATGCGCCCTTTGGTATCAATAAGCAAGCCTCTAGAAAATGTAGAATACAAAATGCGTCCTGCATAATTTTGGGTTGCACTGTGTACCACTTTGTCGATACACAAGTTGGTTTTGCCACTGCCTGCCACGCCTTGCACCAACATGTTTTCGTCTTGTGTTGTGATGATACTGCTTTGCGTGCTATCTAACAGCGGAAAATTTACAACCCCCACTTCGTTAAGACGATACACTTTTAGTAGGTCTGTGTTAGGCACAGAAGATTCAGTTAAGGGGGTAAGCGTAATGTTAAAGTCGTTTTGTTTTAATAGATTGGCGAAACGTTGGTCACCCATGCGCACAAAAGTATCAGGCGATGCATGCGATACAAAAATAATATCCTGATTTTTAATAATAAAATGAGATTGCTCCTGAGCCATTACAACACTAAAAGACGTTGCGCCCCCAAATTCGGTTTTAGCTTTTTGAATAATGTTGTAACTTAAAAGGCTTGCGGCAACACTACTAAGATAGGCATCGAAATTACTAAAGAAACGTGTTTCACTTAAAAACCGACCTGTTTTTAACACGTTAGAAGTACTAGAAAGCACCACTTTTAAATTGTTTACATTAAGTTGAATCATATTTTTGTTGTTGAATTATATTTTTATTTTGGCGATGTTGCGTTTTTATAGTGATTTCTTTATATTGTGCGGGTCGCAGGGGACTGCGACCCCTACAGGTAGGTAAAAAAAATCATTGTAAATTTTCAATAGGTTTCTGCAGAATTTTAACTCACATGTAGGGGTCATGGGTTTTCTATAGGGTTTCAACTCACATGTAGGGGTCGCAGTCCCCTGCGACCGGCTTATTTAAAACTACTCGATTTTAATATATTTACCCAAAACCTTCACTCCTATCAAATACCCTTGCACAATCACTCTAGCTTAATTAAATCTCCTTGTATAACGCACGTCAATTTGCCGTTTATGTTTTGAGTTTTTTTAGAGGCAAAATCATACGTGCGCACTACTGCGCCTGCGTCTACTATTTTTTGGGCGGATTGTTTAGCCGCTGACTCCTCGCTTGATTTTTCTTTAGCCGTGTGCGCCAAAAACTTTTTGTGCAATCTTTCTAATGCCGTTGCTCTGTTGGCAATTTGGCTGCGTTCGTCTTGACATACGGCCACCAATCCTGTAGGAATATGGGTAGCCCTAACTGCCGATTCTGTTTTGTTGATGTGTTGCCCACCTGCACCTGACGCACAAAAGGTATCTATTTTGCAATCGTCTTTAGAAAAATGCGTATGGCTGTGTTGGGCGGTTGCGTATACTGTTACCGCTAAATCTTGCCTTATGCCACTGGGTAAATTAAGTTTGTGCAAACCGCACTCGAGGCTAAGTAGCGTGTGCGCTCCTGCGCCCTGTATGTGTAACACGATGTGTTTTGCCGCCGCAGTAAGGCTTGACGTCCACTCGTTTTTAGTGGCATAGTGTGTGTATGCATCGCTAAGATACGCAATACAATCTAAAGTTTTGCCCTTTATTATCACACTACAACTTTCGTTTTGGTAATGCTCTAAATCAAACAACGCTTTTTGCAAATTGGCGGCGATAGCATGAATTTCTTGCTTATCGTCTAATTGCAAAGCCAATTGCAACGTGTCGGCAAAATCCATGATGGGGGCTAATCTTGCATGTTGCGCCGCCACCCGTTGCCACCACTTGGTGTCCGCAAGCACTTCGGGGGCAACGATTAACCAATTTAACTCGGCAAATTTTTCTTGATGTGTTGCCACTTTTTCTAAAACTTGCGTGGCTATAGATGCAGTTGTTACGTTACTTTCCACACCAGTAGTATAACAAGTAATACCATAGACGTCAAGGCTATAGGACTATTTTTTTAAGAAGTGTGTGCCATGCAAATGTAGCTAAAAATGAGCATTGTATTGTGCGACAACCGCAATGGATTATTAAACCGTATGTATTGTTACATCAATCGCAATGGGTTTTTAACCCATTAGTGCGGGTCGCAGAGGACTGCGACCCCTACAGGGTGGTTATGTTAATTACTTATTGGATTTCCCCCAAGCCCTACAGGATTGTTACATCAACCGCAATGAGCTTTAACTCATATGTAGGGATCATGTAGTTTTCTACAGGATTTCAACTCACATGTAGGGGTCGCACTCGGGGTGCGACCCGTTGCCTATCATTTGCACAATACAACAAATCTTGCCCCACACGTTATAGTATAAGTTTTTTGAATGCGGTGGGTATAGCAACCTCTTGCAAGTGTACCCATTGCTGTGTGGACGAAAGGTTTTGCATTGCCCCCTCCAATTGCACATAATATACTTGCATGTGCCACACCTTATGCGTAAAAACATGCTTGGCGGTAGCTGTATGCGTGCAAGTGATAGACCCCAAATCTTTACGTAATGACGTATCGTTGGATGGAATATCGTTGGGTTGCATGCTACTACCCACGTGCGTTGCGGTATCGCTGGGTGGTGTATCGTTGAGTTTATTGTCACTCACTTTTTGCGCCAAATATGCCAACGCTTCCGCTTGTTCTAAATGCCCACTGCAATGTATAAAGGTGTGCATGCCTGCAAGCAAACCTGTTGTTTTGGGTTTTTCTACCAAATATTTGCCTGCATATTGCCCCTTACCCTCTAGTACAAATACCGTAAGTTTTTCATTCACTTTTTCTTTTTTGGCCGATTTTATCGGAAAAGACAATGTTGCCTCTAGCGCATATGCTCTGCACATAGGCCGCAAGGGGCAAGCCTTGCAATGCGGTTCGGTGTTGGGTACGCATACTATTGCACCTAACTCCATCAAACTTTGCGTAAGCGTGTTGCGGTTTGAAACATAGTGATACAAAGGCTCTAAGATAGAATGCACAAGCTTGATTGTTGTACTAGCGGCAATGTCCGCCTCTAGTGCAAGCAAACGACTCACTACCCTTAATACGTTTCCGTCCACGGCAGGGGTAGGCAGATTGTAACACACCGACGCTATTGCCCCTGCAGTATACGCACCCACACCCGGCAGTAGCCGTAAGCCTTGATAGGTAGTAGGAAAAACCCCACCGCATTCTTCTACAATCAGTTTAGCCGCTCTGTGCATATTGCGGGCTCGGCGGTAGTACCCTAAGCCTTCCCACACTTTGGCAACTGCGCTAAAATCGGCAGACGCAAGCGTTTCCACATCAGGGAAAACATCTAAAAAACACGTGTAGTAATCCATCGCCTGAACCACACGTGTTTGTTGCAACATAATTTCACTTACCCATACCCTGTATGGGGAAAGGTTTGTGCGCCACGGCAAAGTGCGTCCGTGTTTGGTATACCAATCTTGCAACCTATCCGCTACAACCAAAGGTAAACTGTTTGTATCTTGAGTTTCTGACATAGTTAGAATATTNCAGGCACATTGTATNCGCTTAAGGCTACCGCCNTAAAAAGTAAGTGCATAAAAGGGAGCGAGAGAAAATCCTAAGTTNCGGGTCGCACCCCGAGTGCGACCCCTACGGANAAGAGGAAATCCCTAGGTTGTAGGTTGCACAGGAGTGTTACTCTTACAGATGGATAAAAATTAATTGTAAATTCTCACAGTAAGTAAGTAATACAGGTAGGTTGAAAATCAATTGTAATTGATGCAACAATCTTGTAGGGGTCGCAGTCCTCTGCGACCCGCACAATAAAATTTACCAGCAACAATATTTATTGCCCCATATGGCCATAGGCTTGCTAGAAGTAGTGCTAGGCAAATAACCGTTTAATTTTTGCAAATTGAGTGTATGCCTACTACTCGATACTTGCAAAATTTAAAGCGTAATAATGTAGATAGGCGGCTACTTGCAACTACCCGATTGCAACGCTACCCTACTTAGCACGTTCCATATAGGTACCATTTCTGGTATCCACTCTGATTTTTTCGCCTTGGCTAATAAACAAAGGAACTTGAATCGTTGCGCCTGTTTCTAATACAGCGTGTTTGTTGCCTGCTTTAGACGTGTCGCCTTGTAAACCTGGCTCTGTTTCGGCAATGATAAGTTCTACAAATGTTTGAGGCTCTACCGAAAAAGCATTTCCGTTATAGAATTGCACACTAACCATCATTTCTTCTTTGGTGTACTGCATCGCATCTTCTACGATATCTTTATTTAGGGGCAACATATCAAAGGTTTCCATATCCATAAAATAATATAAGCCGTCATCGTTGTACGAATATTGCATTTCTTTACGCTCTATACGTGCGTTTTCGTATTTTTCGCTGGGATTAAATGTGCGCTCTAATACCTGACCCGTCATAACGTTTTTAATACGAGCCCTAACAAATGCCGCACCTTTACCAGGTTTAACGTGCTGGAAATCTGTAACCGAATACACTTTTCCGTCAATCTCTATAGTGATTCCTTTTCTAAAATCGCCTGCCATTATCATAATTGTTTATCTCCTTGCGGTGTGTGACTTATGCCACGTTCACCATGTTTAATTTTAAAAAGTGTGGTGTTAACCAATCCCTACTTAAACCAAAAACTCTTTGGGTGTAAGGGTAAGATTTTCTACCCCGTCTTCTCGTATTACTACCATATCCTCGATACGGATACCACCCTCACCATGCAGATAAATACCTGGCTCTACACTTACAACCATACCTGGCAATAAAAGCTCATCAGAATGCTTGTTGATAGATGGTTTTTCGTGTATGCACAACCCAACGCCATGCCCTAAACTGTGGGAGAATTCTGTATCGTAACCATTAGAAATAATAAATTCTCTTGCCAACGAATCTGCTTCTCGGCATGTCATGCCCGCCTTTAAATGCTTAAGTGCATAGAGTTGCGCACGTAACACAATATCGTAAAGCTGTTTAAATTTATCTTCTACCTCATTAAGGCGAAACGTGCGGGTCATATCGCTGTGATAGCCATTGAATTTTACGCCAAAATCAATCAAAAGCAAATCTTCTTTTTCTAGGCGTCTGTCGGTTGGCTGATGGTGTGGGTTAGCAGAATTTTCGCCAAAAGCTACAATAGGCGCAAATGCCATATCTTCTGCGCCTTGCTTTAAACTCTCTATTTTAAGCTGAATCGCTAACTCTTTTTCGGTAACGCCGGGTTTTAAACCATCTATCACTTTATCAAAAACTTTTTCGGTGATTGCCTGCGCTGCCTTAATATGGTTGATTTCTTCTACGGTTTTAACAAGCCTTAAATTTTCTAATACGTTAGACGCCGCTTTTAAGGTGAACCCTTTTAAGCTTTCTTTAAATTCTTTGTGCGCACTAACGGTTAAAAATTCGTCCTCAAAGCCTATTGTTTTTAAATTTGCTGCTTCTAAATCGGCAGCAATGCTACTTAAAGCGTTTGCACGGGTTACTTCTACCACCTTAAAATCAGCAAGCGCATTTTTTGCGGCTTGCACGTATCTACTATCGGTATAAAAAAAGTTTGTACTTTCTGTAAGCACCACATAACCGTAAGAGGTATTAAGCCTTGTAACGTAAAAACGATTAACAGGACAGTTAATCACATATGCATCGATTTTATTTAAAAATAAACTCTTAAACATAAAATTAGTATAGTATATTTAGCGTAAGTTGTAAAGCGTTTTAATCTAATAAGCTATGGTTTATTTTGCACCTTTTGGTAAAACAAAAAAGCTAAAACAGCAAATCTTTTTCTATTTGCTTAATCAATGCTTGCGAAGAATCAAATTTTTGATTGGCACGAATAAACTGATTAAACGTTATGTGCAAAGTATCGCCGTACAGATTGTCACTATAATTTTTGATATGCGTTTCTACCGATAAAGAATCGTCATTAAACGTTGGTTTTTTGCCTATAAACGTTAGCGATGGATAACTTGCGCCATTAAAAGTAGTGCTGGTTGCGTACACCCCTTGCAACGGAATAAGTTTATCGGGGCTTAATTGCACGTTGGCTGTAGGATACCCTAAGTTTTTACCACGACCAAACCCTTGTATCACTTTGCCCTGTAGATAAAAGGGTGTAGCCAGTAGGCTATTGGCACGCATAACACCACCGCTTTGCAATAGGCCTTTAATGGCGGTGCTAGAAACTCTTGTGCCGTTTACTTCAACAGGCGGTAATACTTTTAACAGAATATTGTTTGTAGCACAAAACTCTTGCAGCTTTTGCACATTGCCTAGGCCGTCTTTACCGAATGTATAATCGTGCCCACAAACAAGAGCGACGATAGAAAAGCTTGCGGTAAGCTTATGTAAAAATTCTTTATAGGATACATTTTTAAAGGTATCGTCAAAATTAAAGCCTAATACGTGGTTTATATTTAACGTTTGCAATAGCGAAAGACGTTCTGGGTAGGTATAAATAAGCGGACTTTGGTTTACATCGGGGTTGTTGGTAAACGTTTTAACCACCACCGTTGCATGGGTTTGGGCGGCGATAGATTTTGCTTGGTCTAACAGCGTACGGTGACCTATGTGCAAGCAATCAAAAAAACCTAAAGCAATACAAAGCGGTTGCTTTATAGGAGTGTTAAAATTAAGTTGCGTAATAGGTGTAGTCATAAGATAAAAATTTGCAGGCAGAATAGTAAGAATGACGGTGTTAAATTTTCATGAGAGGTTTTATAATGTGCGGGTCGCACCCCGAGTGCGCTCCCTACAAAATATCATTGAATTCTCCTCTACCTGTAATGCACCCCTCAAAATTATTATATCATATTGCAATTAATTTTTCAACCCACATGTAGGGGTCGCAGTCCTCTGCGACCCGTTGCCACCTACAAGGCGGCTTAGAAATTAATCTTTCAAAAAGGTAGGGATTTTTAATTTG
>JGI990J12352_1000387_pt1 | contig 10004 bp, 4 predicted proteins | sample Intmic4MA4BA4MSA_FD_12352 | JGI IMG/M metagenome (IMG submission 12352) | reverse complement strand
GTCCGTCACGGGTGCCCATGAAAGTGAGATCAACCTAGCCATCGCCTTGCGGTTAGAGGCCCTGGCGGCCCTTTACGGCCTCCAAGTAGAGATGACAAGGCGGACAGCAGACCTAGATTATCCGGAGGACGCAACGACCATAAGAGCAAAAAAAATAGCCGATACGCGTGCACGGGTAGAGCAGATCAACAACACGCCAAATGCGGTAGTAATCAGCATCCACCAAAATACCTACGAAGGCTCCGGCGCAAAGGGACCGCAAGTGTTGTTCGCGGATACCGAACAGAGTGAGGCGTTTGCCGAACACATGCAAGCGGCACTGACGCAAGGGCTGGGTCTGGAACGTCCCCGAACTCCAATGCGGGTGCCGAGCGGTGTGTACGTCATGAACCATATTAACGCCTCTGCTATTCTGGTTGAGTGCGGATTTTTGTCAAATCCGGAGGAAGAGCAGTTGCTGCGGACAGAAAGCCATAGGCTACGTTTGGCGGCGATACTCCTCGCGGGGTATATCCGGTCGATAGATATGTTAGAGGCGAGATATTTCGGAACCTAAAAGGGGAGGGAGCACAATGGCAAAGGGAAAAGAAAAGGTTGTATTTTTCTGCTCGGATTGCGGAAATGAAACCGCAAAGTGGGACGGTCAATGCAGAGCTTGCGGTGCCTGGAATACATTGGTAGAAGAAACCGTAGTAGCAAAGCCAAAGGTCAAAGGAAAAGTAGCGATGACGAGAGGGTCGGAGACCATTTCCCGCGCAAAGCCGCTTGCCGAGGTCGAAGACGCGGCTGAGATCCGCTTTGAAACGGGGATAGGCGAGCTAAACCGTGTCCTCGGCGGTGGTGCGGTTCGAGGCTCTTTGGTTTTGGTGGGCGGCGCACCCGGCGTGGGGAAGTCTACGCTTATGTTGCAAATCTGCGACCAGCTGAGCAAATTTGGAAGAGTGCTATATGTATCAGGTGAGGAGTCACAAAGACAAATCAAAATGCGTGCCGAACGCCTGGGGGTCACGGCAGAAGAACTGTTCCTGTTGCCAGAAACCAATCTGGAGCAGATCTGTGACGCGGTAAACGAAGTAAAGCCTGACACACTGATTGTCGATTCAATCCAAACCCTGTTCACAGACGAATCTCCCGCAGTCCCGGGGAGTGTGACGCAGGTGAAGCAATGCACCATGCGGCTAATGAACCTGGCCAAAGGGGAGGGGCTTACCGTGTTTGTCATCGGCCATGTGAACAAAGAGGGGGATATTGCAGGCCCTCGTGTCTTGGAACACATGGTGGACTGTGTGCTTTATGTGGAAGGCGGCTCAAATCAGTCGTATAAAATTCTGCGTGCGGTGAAGAATCGGTTTGGCTCAACCAACGAGATTGGTGTATTTGAGATGACGGGAACAGGCATGAAAGAGGTTCCAAACCCATCGGAACTGTTGTTGTCCGGCCGCCCGGAAAACGCGCCGGGTACCTGTGTAACCAGTGTAATGGAGGGCACTCGTCCGGTGCTGGCGGAGATACAGGCTTTGCTTGTGCCAAACCCGGCAAAGAACCCGCGCAGGAATGCCAATGGGTTAGATTACGGGCGAGCCGCCCTACTTCTCGCCGTGGCAGAGAAGCGGGGCGGGCTTGCCATTGGCGGATGCGATGCATACATAAATGTCATCGGCGGGTTAGAGATAGAAGAACCCGCGGCAGATTTGGCGACAGTCTTGGCCATTGTGTCAAGTTACCGCAATAAGCCGATTGACGGATCGCTTGTTGCCATAGGCGAAGTGGGTCTAACAGGAGAGATACGGACAGTGCAGGGAATCAACCAGCGTCTGGCTGAAATTCGGCGGCTGGGTTTTACCTGGTGTGTGTTGCCGGTTTGTGACGAGGCTAAGCTGGTTCGACCGGAGGGGCTTCGTCTAACCATGGTAAAAACTATCCGAGACGCGTTCATGGCGGTTCAAATTTGAGATTTGGACGGTGTCGATAAAATGGACGCACCCGGACCGGGGGGCAGAATTGTGGGAAGAGAGCGTCCCGCAAGATGCGGCTCGTTGTAGCATGCAGCACCCATCTTGTTGATAGACGCAACGGTTGGTGCAGGGAATTATACTCAAGAGATCACAACCCTTTCTGGATGATAGTTTGCGTAAAAGTACGAAAATTATAGCAAGGAACATGAAAAAAGAGGAAAGCCGATAATGGCCGGATGTTTGATGGGTTGGAGTTTGAAGTCAGAGTTTTATGCAAAAAACAAGAAAAAAGGCTTGCAATTTTAAGAAAGGCATGTTATAGTAGGCCAGTAATATATGTGCGCCCGTAGCTCAGCTGGATAGAGTGCCTGGCTACGAACCAGTAGGTCGGGAGTTCGAATCTCTCCGGGCGTGCCAAGGAAACCCTGTAACTGCAATGGTTACAGGGTTTCCTATTTTTTACGTGAAAGCTAAATTTGCGCGCTTGGGGACTGTCTCGGGATTACTGTATTTTCTTCCGTAACAGAATATCCTCTAATGCTTCTAAGGCAATCGCTTTAATTGCGTGAGGCAAACGTCAAAGTAGAAAAATTATTTTGACTATCGCATGTGTTTATGATATAATCACGGTTGTACTCAATGCTATAATGACGATGGGTACAAATTGGTCGTTTCTTCTGTCTATTGTATCAATTAGCTTTTTGACCGCACCACTAGCCCTTGTTTTATTAGGTATGAGCATTACTTGGTTTGTAACATTCCCACGGTATAAGAAGAACGTTTAGCTGCTAGCTTATAATTAAGAATTAATGTAAGCGGTTGGAACAAATGCGAACCCTGCCCGATGATTTTTAATATGTTCATACATTGCTGCAATGTTGTTGCAGGTTGTCCCTGCGCTAAGCATAGCTGTGTTGCGATTTGAGAAGTGGGGCGGAGCTGGTATCCGTTTAGCAGATACAAAATGATAGTACACAAAAGGATGGCCTTATGGCAAAGAAACGTTCGGAGAAAACACGAAAAAAGATAAGCGATTCCCTGGCTATTTTTCGTATGGGGCGGATGTGGGTGGGGGTCGTCGGACTCATCCTTTGTGTTATTTTTATTTCTATATCAGATTTTGCAAGCCTTAGCTTACCACACCGGGAGATTGAGGCTTTTGTTGTGGAAAGAGCGCATGTCCGTGAGGTTATAACGGAAAGTCTCCGGCCTGACCACTATTTGCAAACCGTTTATCTGGGGTCACAACTTGTCGAGATTGAAATGCGCACTGGCGAATTTGTTGGAGAGCGTATTATAATGGAGAATACCTTGACGCGCTTTGGCAGTCTGCGCCTCCAACCCGGGATGGACGTTTTGGTCTCAGTTATGCCGGGTATGGAGCAGTTGGAAGTCCATTATATGAGCGTTTATGGTCCTTCGCGCGGGCCGGTGCTCATTGGGGCGGTTTTACTGCTTATTTTGGGTATGTTGATCATGGGTCGAAAAAAGGGCCTGTATGCGGCGATTTCTCTGGCGTTTACTCTGGTTGTGGTGATCTATTTTATGATTTCCTTTATCATACAAGGCTACAGCCCTGTTTTGTTTGCCTTAATCACCACGATTTTGACCACAGGCTTTACTCTTTGCATGGTGGGTGGTATCAGCAGGCAGAGCCTTGCGGCCATCGGTGGCACATGGGTGGGGTTGATCACAGCTGGCCTTATTAGTGCTCTGATTGGAAACTTTGCCAATGTTTCAGGGATGCATCTTGAGGACGCTTGGCAGATGATCCACACTTCACCACCGGGAATGTACCTAAGGGTTCCTGATTTGTTTTTTGCCGCCGTCATTATTGCGGCTTCGGGGGCGGTGGTAGATGCGGCCATGTCGATCTCTTCGTCGGTCTTTGAGATCAAAGAACAAAGCCCCGAAATCACGGCAAAGCGGCTGTACAGAAGTGGTATGAATATCGGCGGGGATATTTTGGGTGCCAATTCCAACACCCTGATTTTGGCCTTTACAGGGGCGTCTCTTACCACTATGATCTTGGTTGTGTTTTTCGGACTTCCCTATTTGCGGGTGATTAACTTAGATATTGTCGCCATTGAGGTTATCCAAAGCGTTTCCGCCACTGCGGGGATGATTCTTGCCATTCCTGCCACGGCCATCTTCTCGGCCTTACTGGCAACACGCTATGAATCAGAGGGTATACGCCCATGATAAAGCGAGCATTCAACAAGCAGACCTATTTTTTCCTAGCTGTCACCCTGTCTATGATCGTCATGATTTGGTTTGGACGAAATAGCCATGTTGATTTGGGGCTAAACCAGAATTTTGGCGTCACTTTTCCCACGGGTCGGGTGATAGAGGTTATCTCTGACCAGACGATTCTTGAACCCGGCGGCATCCGCATGGGGCGGCAGGATTTAATCGTGGAGCTACTCTCCGGCGAACATCAGGGCAAGCTTGTAGAGGCTCAAAACACTCTTTTGATCGGCAACTCCGTTTATGCGCAGGTAGGCCAGCGTCTGGTCATTTATTTTGAGCAACAGCCGGGTGTTGTAGATTATTTTGCAAGGGTACACAGCTATGAGCGGGCTCGCGCAATTTATGTGATGGTATTGTTTCTAATCGGCCTCTTGGCGGCTGTTTTTGGGAAGGCTGGCCTGCGCTCTGCTTTTGGCCTGATATTTACTTTTGTTGTCATCATTTTTCTTTTGATCCCGCTTGTTGCGCGGGGGGCGCCTCCGGCTTTGCTTACCTTTGGTCTCTCTCTTTGCATCATCTCCGTCTCTCTGATCTCGATTATGGGGTTTGAGAAAAAAACCTATGTCAGCATAGCGGGAACGGCCATTGGAATTGTGGCTTATTCCTTGTTTTATCTGATCTCCAGTGCGGCTTTGCGGATCACAGGATTTAATGTGGAGGCAATCAGTACCCTTATGGTGATCGATTTTAACATGGGCTTGAGCGAGCTTTTGTTTTGTGCCATCTTGATTGCGTCTTTGGGGGCTGTGATGGATGTTTCGGTATCTCTGGCCTCTGTTACGGCAGAACTCAGTGTGACGAATCCGAAGGCTGGATTTAAAGCACTATTCGCTTCCGGCATGAAGGTTGGTCGGGATATGATTGGTTCATCGGCCAGCACCTTGATCTTGGCCTTTACTGGCACTTTTTTTATATCTTTGCTTTTATTTCGTCTAAACAATTTTGAGTACAACATGCTCATCAATCGGGCAGATATTGCCATCGAGGTATTGCGAGCCGTGTCGGCTACGGCGGCGATGATCGTGTGCGCACCGGCTACAGCGATGATCGGGTCTTGGGTCTATCGCTCAGCGCCGGGGACGGAAAAAAGGGCTTGATTGACGCTGGATTTTGCCCGCACCGGCATACCTCTCCAATGTAGTATATACGCTGTGATTGAACAAATTGCAGTACATATAAATCCTACATTTAGAAAGAGAGAAAGGTAAATGAAAAAAGAAACATTGTTCCGAAGCACAAAGCGGCCTGTGGCTATGCTTTTGGCGTTGTTCATGGTGCTTACCATGTTCCCCGCCGCGGCATTGGCGACAACGGCAGAACAAGCACAAGACCGAGCGCCTGTCACGTTGCAAGCCGCACTGGAAAACAGTGCGCTTTCCGAACCCCATGAGGAAACTGCTAACGTGCCCTTTCGTGCGGATGATGAGCGTACGCGGATTGATCTGCTCACCTTCACAGACTTCCACGGTCATGTGGACAATCTGATGAATGATGTGGATCCTGGTGCGGCGCGGCTTGTTGCCTATGCAGAGTGGATGCGGCAACAAAACCCAAACCCGGACAACGTAATGATTCTCCCCGGCGGGGACGAATTCCACGGGCATCCTCTGTCAAATTACTTAACAGGTGCACCTACAGTTGCCATGATGAATTATCTGGGTGTAGAATACATGGCGTTGGGTAACCATGAGTTTAGCTTCGGCGGTCCACCGCCCTTCTTTGACGACTTAGACGGCACGTTCCTGGCGGCAGACCTTTTCTATGCCGCAAGCCACCCCCGTGCGGGAGAGCAGCCTGATTTTGTCCAACCCTATGCGGTTGTAGAGTTTGAAGACGGTGACATTCGGGTGGGACTGATCGGCCTGATGACCTCAGGCATGGCACACTTGGTGACAGGCGCCTTCATGGCAAACTATGAACTGCGCACACCAACAATACTCAATCCGGACCCCGCGTGGATTACCTTCGTTGAGGAGATCATTGAAGATCTGAGAGGGTACTATGAGGTTGACGCAGTTGTCGTGCTGACCCATATGTACACAAATGCGGAAAACCACGCAACAGCCCCGGGCGGCGAAACAGGCCGTTTGGCGGCCATGTTCGATGTTGACGCCATCATCGGCGGACACACGCACCAGCGGCACAATTTCTTCATGCACGACACCCTCATCCTTGAAGCAGGCTGGCATGGCCGCACCATGGGCAGAGTTTCCCTGTATTTCGACGAGGATGGGGGGCTGGACGAGCTGGCGGGCTGGCTGAGTCCTCTGCCACCGGGCCTTGCCGCGGCAGAGAACACGAATGTCGAGTCCGTGCGTGACTTTTTCCGTCCTGCAGGCTACACCTTTGACGGCATTCCCTTTGAGGCGGCTCAGCATCCGGAGTTCGAGCTGGTTCGACATCATTATGAGGCATTTTCCGAGCTGCTGCAACGCTACATGGATACAGCGGAAGCCTATCTGGGTCGAAACATCGGCACACGCAGTATCTACAGCCAGACCCGCAATGACAGAAATGTCTGGGTGACACGACTTGTAAATGACTATGTGCAAAGAGCCGAAGAAACCTACGGCGGCTGGAACGTACCTCATTGGCAAAGTGAGGAAACATCTTGGGTATACGTATCTAACTTTGGCGGCTGGCGAAATGTAGGGCCCTTCGAGTTTGGCCCTGATACAGAGACTACCATCCGTCAGATGTATTCCACTATGCCGTTTAACAATGCTGTTTTGTTGTATGAAATGTACGGCAAGGATCTATTAGTCCTCCTCAACATGCAGGCTAGTGCCAACGCAAGCTTGACCCCTGCATTGTTCGGCCTAAACGGCGGACAGCCGCCTGTGGTTGACGGGGCCTTTACCCGGGGCGAGCAAATTGGCGATTTGACCATACAAATCGGAAATACAGTGAACGCGGCAGACGGATACCGTCTGGCTCCTATTTTACAGTGGTATCTGTCTGCAACCGGTGAGCCGATCCGCAATGACAACACGGTTTATCGGGTCATCGGTTCGAACTTTACGCAAGGGCTGGCGTCCGCGCTTCTCCCGGGTGCGAGTCCGGCGGGTGGAGGGGATCGCTTCCCGATTCCCGGAACAACCCACGGTAACGCCCGTGGCATGACATTCCTTGGTATGCCGATGGCCTTGATGAGTGACGGAACCTTGATTGCTTACAACGAGCTACCGACTGACGCTACTTTGTGGGAAGTGGAAGGTATCCGTACGTTGCGTGCCGCGATGGTCGCACAACAAGAGTTCAGAAGTGCGCATCCGGGCTATACGGAGCGGCTTACAGTCTCAGCAGACACAGGCGGTGCGGCGGTGATTGCCTCACCCTTTGCCCCTGGTGATCGTAGCACCAATGTCAACGTTGTGCCGCAACCTGTTGTGGTAACAGCGACTCCGACAGAGGGCTATCAGTTCCTGGGCTGGTACGACGGCGATACCCGGGTGAGCATGAATCCTGTCTATAGCTTCGTGCAACGGGATGAGCGAGTGCTGGAAGCACGCTTTGTCAATCTGCCTTTCACTGACGTGGCAGGACATTGGGCAATAGAGGAAATTCAATTTGTGTTTGAGCATGATCTCATGCGGGGTGTCACGGACACAATATTCGAACCGGACAGTAGCATGAGCCGAGCTATGTTAGCGGCCATCCTATACCGTCTGGCAGGCGAGCCTGAGGTTGCCTTCAGACCCATCTTCGGAGACGTTGCGGCAGGGCAGTGGTATAGTGAGGCTGTCATTTGGGCATATGACGCAGGCATCGTCCAAGGTTTTGCCGGAAGTTTCAACCCTGTGTTGAACATTTCCAGACAAGAATTTGCAACGATGATCTACCGCTACGCAGGCTACACAGGTGTGGATACAACCATCTCGGAAGACTTTGATCCCACCCGCTTCACCGATCTGACCGATGTGGATGGTTGGGCCACGGAGGGGATGCTCTGGAGCATCTACAATGGCCTCTTTACCGGTGAAACGGCTACCACGTTAAATCCGCAGGGCAATACCGTCCGCGCCGCCAGCGCTGCGGTACTCATGCGCTATATCCTGGCTTTTTCTACCTAGGCAGAAATGAAGAGCGAGACCGAGGGCGGAGTTTCAGGCATGTGACTACCGCCCATCGTCTCGCTCAGGCAGGGAAGCAGTATATACGTTGCTTTTGTCCATTGCATTGGATGTAAATCAAACATTTTAGTGAGGAGAAGGATATATGAAAAGAATCATCGTTTCAAGTGTGAAGCGGTCTTTGGTTATCTTACTGGCCTTGTTCATGTTGATTTCTATGTTCCCCATCGCGGCATTGGCTACGGTTGCGGAATCGCCCTTGAAATCGGAAACTGTACCAATTTTGCGACCTCTTTCCGCAAATAGAGGACAGAACTACCGAAACCTTGGGTTAACTCCGGGTGGCAATGTGGAGGAAATGCGCTTTACCTGGCATTCTGGATCACCCACAGGCAGAATCCGAATCACAAATCCAAATGTGTCTGGCTGGTACTTAGAGATTGCCTCCACGGCGACCCCGCTTGTGGCTCACGAGGGAACTGAGTTCATGGGTTCTGTGGCGAATTTACAGCCGGGGCGTCCCGGATATACTTATTTTGTTCACCATGTAACGGCTAACGGCCTGACTCCTGAGACAACCTATAACTATGTAGTCATCTGGGACAATGGACAGTCCGAGCCGAAAACCTTCCGCACTGGCGGCAGCGATACATTCTCATTTCTCATCGCGGGCGACCCGCAAATCGGCGTAGGGAACCAAGCCCTGGAACTCGACGGCGAAGGCTGGTTGCATACCCTGGAAGTTGCCCTTGCGGCATATCCCCACGCTGAGTTTCTCATGCCTGTGGGAGACCAAATCCACACCCAAAACACAAACGTAGCCGCCTCCCAAGCGAGACACGATTTGATGTTTGGGCCCGCCCAATTACAAGAACTCCCCATTCTGCCTGTAGTGGGTAACCATGATGGCTCGGGGCTGGGTAACACCAACAGCAGGCTCTGGCCGATGCACTATAACCTGCCGGATACGGCAGATAACGTGCTTCGCTTCAACGACAACTTCTACACCCAACTTGATCACTGGACTCGTTGGGGCAACGTGCTCTTCATCGTGCTGGATTCCAACACCAGAACATGGGTCAACAGCGTGGAAGGGCAAAACAGATTAGCGTTTATGGAAGATGCCATTGCGGCAAACGATGACGCGGAATGGCTGATTGTAGCATTCCATCATCCCCCCTATTCTGTCTACAGAGTCACAACAGACAGCGCAAAAGTTCAAATCATCAACAACTGGATTCCGGAGTTTGAACGCCTTGGTGTAGACGCTGTATTTAGCGGACACTGCCACGTATTCAATCGGACACACCAAATGTTGGAAAACGTGCCTTTGCGGGATCAGCAATGGCTCAATGCTGCTGGTGAAATCCGTGAAGATTCCACAGGCGTGCGATACAACGCCGTATTAGACCCAACAGGCATCCTGTACATCGCATTCAACTCTGCAAGCGGTAGCGGCTATTACAATGTGACACAAATGCCTCGAAATTATATTGCGGCCTATAACCAGAATTTCCGCCGCAACTTCTCCGCTGTAACAGTAACGCCGAATACCTTTGAGATTGCAACCTATCAGGTAAACGACAACGGTACCTACACGCTAATGGATGTATACACCATAGTCCGCTCTAATGGCGGAATCGTCCCGGCAGGGTACATCTTCCGTCAGCTAGAGGGTGACGTGCTGGAGCGAATTACCGCGCCTGCCGATGTAACTGGCGTACCT
>JGI990J12352_1000386_pt1 | contig 10010 bp, 9 predicted proteins | sample Intmic4MA4BA4MSA_FD_12352 | JGI IMG/M metagenome (IMG submission 12352) | reverse complement strand
CACGAGCCGCAATCGCAGCGTCCGCATTCGCGAGACCTACGCCGCCACCATTAAAGACCACACGCGAGCTAACGTTCGTTGCATTACCGCCGGGCGACCGCAACCACCAGCAGCTAGGCTCGCCATTTAGATCACGCGCCATAATGTCTTCATTTGGAGTACCAACAGCAGCTGAATAGCGCATTACCTCAGAAATCGACAACACAAACAACGCTTCGTTCGCATTCACCGCCGCTGTTCCGGGCGATGTCCACCCCGTTGCTCTATTCTCTGTAGCCCACCCAGTGGGATTGCTAGGAGCATCCCGCACGTCATTATCCACATTATCCGGTGTGCGTGCCCTAACCGCAAGCTCCGGCGCCAAATTCTCAGCGCCCCAATCATCCAATGCAACTCGCAAATTACTCTGACTTAATCGCGTATACACATTCGTCAGATTATATTGCACATACGGCATATGTACATGCTCCGTCATAATCAAGCGCGTATTACCTTCAGCTGCAATCACTCGCCACACGATACCACGCGTATCCGTAAACGTTGACCTCAACCCAGGAGGCGGCACATTATCTGAAAACTGCGGAATCGGTGTAGGTGTAGGTACAGCTTCCAACCCAGCGGCACCAAACTGTGCATTACCCCAGAACTGCCCCCAAACCCCACCTTCAGCGGCGGGATTACGCACCGCATAATTCCAAGCCGCCTGCCGTTGTTCGTGCAATCCATCATGCGGAAGCTCACTAAACGCCTCCATCATCGCAAACGCATCGGCGTTTACGTCCGTAGTACCCAGCATCGCAAACACGCCCTGCCATAATAGCAAGATCGCAAACAATGCCGCAAACACCAGAGTTGGTAGCTTATACCGCCCATTTTCCGTATTCCGCAAATTACTCCACTTACTCATTACGATTCCATTCTCCATTTTTCCTAGTATTTTCAAAAGTTTTTTCCGTGTTCTCATCACCTCACATATAGTGCCTTTGGTTACCCAAAGGCACTAACTGCGACCAATATAAAATCATCAAAAAACCCTGAAATGCCAACGCATTCCAGGGTTTTTGTGCCGTAGAACTTTCTTTATTCGCCCTTATATTTCATCCTTGTTGCTATCCCGCCCCGAATGTGCCGCTCTGCCTTATTTTTCTCTAGCACCTCTTTTACCTGTAAGTACAGCGGTTTATTGAATTGCTGTAGGCGCTCGGATAAATCTTTATGTACGGTCGATTTTGAAATACCAAACTTTTTCGCTGCCGCACGCACCGTCGCATTGCTCTCTATAATGTATGCTGCCAGGTCACAGGCACGCTCTTCGATGTTCGATTTCAAAAGCTACCACTCCCCAAAATCATATAGGTCATCTATATGCAAGGCCGATTGCAGGTAGTACTTTACAATAACACGAAAACCCGCTATAGTTAAATGGGGACTGCCCCGAAAGGAGGACGATTATGATCCGATTTGCTGACATTCAACAAAGTGAGAAAATCAGAACCTATATCCAAAAGGCCGATGAAACCCTTCGCGTACAAGGCTTTACTGACCACAGCTTCCCCCATGTAACCAAAGTCGCTATGGAGGCCGGCAATATCCTTCGCACCATGGGCTATAGTCCCAGGGAGGCCGAACTTGCTCAGATTGCAGGACTGCTTCACGACCTTGGGAATATGGTCAACCGTACTGCGCATGCCCAAACCGGGGCGCTTATTGCATTTCGTCTCTTAGAGGAAATGGGCGGTGACTCTGCTGAAATCGCTACCATTATCACGGCCATCGGGAACCATGATGAGGGAACTGCAGCTCCTGTAAACCCTGTTTGCGCCGCTGTGATTCTGGCGGATAAGAGCGATGTACGCCGTGTTCGGGTTCGGAATCAGGATATTGCTACGTTCGACATCCATGACCGTGTTAACTATGCGGTTTCTGAATCTAGCTTGACCATTAACGAGGCGCGAACTGAAATCAATCTTGACCTTACGATCGATACGGTTCACTGCGCTGTTATGGACTATTTTGAAATTTTCTTGACCCGCATGACACTCTGCCGTCGGGCGGCCAAGATGCTGAACCTGCGTTTTACCCTGACGATCAACGGACAACAGCTATTATAAAACACCAATGCGTCCCCTTTTGCATACGCTGGAGCAAGAAATTCTTCCAGTAAGCGAAGGGGACCTTACATATGTCTAAAATTACACACTTCTTCCTGGGCGCAAACGCACCCTCAGGATTTTACTCGCTTTATGATCAGCTTGCTGACCCGCATACAGACGATACGCTATTTATCGTCAAAGGCGGGTCCGGTTGCGGGAAATCCAGCTTCATGAAAACCATCGCCAAAGGTCTTGCTGAAACCGGCCTTGATGTGGAACAAATTCATTGCTCTGCAGACCCTGAATCGCTCGACGCTATCTACATTCCTGCCCTTAAAACAGCTTATGTAGACGGTACCGCACCTCATGTTATGGAGCCTGCTTATATGGCCGTTTTTGAGCAGTACCTCAATCTTGGCCGCTTCTACAATGTCGATGCTTTAAAGCCTCGCAAAGAGCATGTTATGGACATGGCGCATACCTATAAAGCACTTTATTCTCGTGCCTACGACTGTATTCGTGCCGCAAGCGGTGTGATGGATGAGAGTGCAGAACTTATCGTGGACGACAGCGTTATTGCCGCCATCAAGAAACGAACCGTTGGGATCATTTCCCGGGAAATCGGAAAGAAGGCAAACGGCTTGCCCGGCCGCACTCGCCGCCGTTTCCTTTCAGCGCTCACCCATCGGGGGTTTGTGGCATATTTCGACACGGTTACAACACTCGCTCCACGGGTCTATCACCTTGATAATTATCTGGGGCTTGCGCATTACATGTTAGATGATCTTGCAAGCGCTGCGCAATATGCCGGGTATGATTGCATCCTTTGCCCCTCTCCCCTATTTCCGAACAAATTAGAACACCTAATCATCCCTGAGCTGGGCCTTTCATTTGTTTCTTCTAACAACCAGCTCCAATACGAGGGCGAGGCGTTCCGCCATATTCGTCTGGATGCCATGGTCGATGGGGAGCGGCTCAAGAGCCGTAAGACGCGGCTTCGGTTTTCTAAAAAAATCGCCGAAATGCTCCATACAGAGGCTACGAAAACGTTGGCTGAAGCGAAAGACCTTCATGACCAGATTGAGCGCGTCTATAATCCGCATGTGGACTTTGATGGGGTCTACAAACTAGCAGATGCGCATCTGAAAAAACTGCTTGATTCGGCCTCTGAGTAACTGCAAAAAGCCGTTCCATTCGGAAATGAATGGAACGGCTTTTTTATGGCTATGCTACATCTATGATGACTATTGGCATACCACGCGCACTCGGCTATCACCGCTACGGAACCCTGTGGGAGACGTTTTTCAAAGAGCTTGACATCCCATATCTTGTGAGTCCTGAAACCAATCAAGCTTTGCAATCCCGGGGCATCCGACACACGGTTGATGAAAGCTGTTTGCCACTTAAACTCTACATGGGGCACGCTGCATATCTTCTGGATAAGTGCGATGCACTTTTCGTTCCTCGCCTTGAACGGCTTGGGCGAAAAGATGAATTTTGCGTCCGCTTTTGGGGTTTGCCTGACACTGTTCAGGCCACTTTTCGCGAAGCGAATATTTTATCCTATGAACTCAAGTCCGGCTCGCCCGGCAGTCAGGAGCGTGCATTCCGCAAACTGGGACGCTCTCTTGGGATGCGGCCTTTGAAGACGGAACGGGCTTATCAAACGGCGCTCTCCCGCCAGCGCGAGGTGGATTTTCGCATGTTTTCAGAAGGGCGCGTTGGGCTTCGGGCTCGGGTACCGAAAATTTTGCTGGCCGCAAACCCCTATATTACGTACGATCCCAATCTGGGCGGCACTGTGGCGCGGCTTATAAAGACGCTTGGCGCTATGCCGATCTTTACCGACGCTTGGGAGCGCGAACAAAGTCGGACTTTGGCCACTTCCCTTTCTCGGGACCTTTATTGGACACTCAACCGCGAAATTCTCGGTGCTATTGACCAGGCTCAGGGTCGTGTGGATGGTGTGATCTTGCTTACCGCCTTCCCTTGCGGCTCGGATTGCCTTGCCAATGAGCTGGTTCTGCGCCGTGTGAAGGGTCTGCCTGTGATCCAGATCTTGCTGGACGAACATCAGAGCCAAGAGGGGCTCATCACACGAATCGAAAGTTTTTTAGACATGCTGGAAGGGAGACGGAACACGCCATGAAAGCACCGCACATTATTTCATTTCCTCACATGGCAGATTACCATGTTCCCCTCACTGCCTTGTTTGGACGACTGTTCCCATTGGCGGAGGTTCGCCCTGCGCCGCCCATTACCAAAGAGACCGCTGCCCGCGGCGCTCGTCTTAGCCCTGATTTTATCTGCGAGCCCTTCAAGTATAACATGGGCAACTTTGTCGAAAGCCTTGAAGCGGGCGCTGATACGCTGTTTCAGACAGGCACCGGGTGTCGCTACGGTTATTATGGTGAGCTACAGCAGCAGATTCTGGAAGAGCAGGGCTATGACTTCCAATTTATCTGCCTGAATCGGGACAAAGCCCGCCCACACAACATCTATCGAACCCTGCAGGAGCTGGATTCCCCGCTTTCCCTTGCCCGGACAGTCCGCGCCATACTTGTTGCGGCGGAGAGTGCCCGCGCATTGGATCGGCTTTCTGCACACATGCGCCGTTATCGGGGCGTTAGCGAAAATCCGCAGGATTTGGATGATATTTATGCACGCTTTCTTCACGGTCTGCCTGCCGCCGACTCGCTTTCGCAAGTGCGTGCTTTGGCGCATGCGCACCTCTGTCAAATGCGGGATGTTCCTCGGACTGCTGTAGATGCTCCGCTTCGGGTTGGTATTGTAGGGGATCTTTATACTGTTATGGAGCCGTTTAGCAACTTTGATCTGGAACGTAAGCTGAGTGCGCGAGGTGTTTCTATCAGTCGCCGTATGAGTGTTACGTTCCTCTTGTTCCACCCACCCAGTCGGATTACGCTCCGGCGGACACGGGGCTATCTTCGGCATCTTGTGGGGGCGAACGGACTGGACAGTGTAGCGCAGAGTTTGGATTATGCTATGCAGGGCTTTGATGGGGTCATCCACGCAAAGTCCTTTGGCTGTACGCCTGAGTTGAACGCTGTGCCTGCGCTCATGAACATCAGCCGAGATCACGACATGCCCATTTTACACCTAAGCTTCGATACCCACCTATCCGCCGCAGGGTTTGAGACCCGACTAGAGGCATTTCTAGACATGATCGAGATGAGGAGGCAGGCACACAATGGCAACACACGCAAGTATGGGAATCGACATCGGCTCCATCTCTACCAAAGGCGTCGTACTCGGTGAGGATGGTCAGGTTTGTGCTTCGGGTTATCTGCTTACGCAGGGTGACCCAATTGGTGCTACCCGTCGGTTACTCGGAGATTTGCAGAGTCAATTGCCTGCGCATACACACATCCATAGCGTTGGGACTACGGGCTCTGCGCGGCGCTTGGTGGGGGCGATGCTTGGTGCTACCTGTGTCAAAAATGAAATCACCGCCCACGCAGTTGGGACACTTTCCCGTCACCCTGAAGTTCGCACCATCCTTGAAATCGGCGGCCAGGACTCGAAAATTATCCTGATTCGTGCGGGCATTGTGACCGATTATGCGATGAATACCCTCTGTGCCGCAGGTACCGGCGCATTTCTTTCCGCCCAGGCCGGACGGCTGGGGCTTTCGGTGGAGGAAATGGGTGATGTTGCCCTCACCTCATCTTCCCCGACTCGCATTGCTGCCCGCTGTACGGTTTTTGCTGAATCGGATTTGATCCACAAAGCGCAAGCGGGGCATCGGCTTGCGGATCTTGTTGCGGGTCTCACAAATGCTGTTGCGGAGAACTATTTGGCAAACGTCGGCAAAGGTAAACAGATATCCGGTCCTGTTATCTTTCAGGGCGGCGTGAGCCGAAACCTCGGCGTTGTGGCCGCATTTCAGCGGGAGCTTGGCACTGAGATTATTGTTGACCCACTTGGGCATCTCATGGGTGCGATTGGTGCGGCTTGTCTTTCTGCCAAGGAAACGCCGTTAGAGCACCCTTTTCAATTCGATATCGCGCATAAATCGTACCAAACGCGCGCTGAAACTTGCAAACTTTGCCCAAACCACTGCGAAATCGTACACTTCTATCAAGGAGAGACCCGATTGGATCACTGGGGTAATCGCTGTGATCGGGCGGGTAAACCAGGCGCGGCCTAACGCTTGCCTGTTTTTGGATGGAAAGAGATCAGGTTACAGATTGATCCATAGAGCTGGGCGTGTGCCATTATCCGGATTCGTGTTGGTCGCAGACGTGATACCCACAGCGCCATTCGTGATCACAAGCGCGACAAAAGCCGACGCATTATTGCCGGGCGACCGAAGCCACCAGTTGTTAACCGTGCCGGCCGTATTACGCGCTACACGCGCTGCATCTGTAGTACCAACAGCAGCTGCATGCTGATGTAGCTCAGAGATCGACAACACAAACAACGCTCCGGGCGCATTCGCCGCCGCTGCTCCGGGCGATGTCCACCCCGCTGCTCCATTCTCTGACGCATTAAACGAGCCCCCTGTATCCCGCACGTCATTATCCACGTTATTCGGCACACGCGCTCTAGCCGCAAGCTCCGGCGCCAAATTCTCAGCACCCCAAGTATCCAACCCAACTCGTAAATTACTGTAACTTAAACGCGTATACACGTTCGTCAAATTATACGGCGTGCCCTGCATATGTACATGCTCCGTCATAATCAAGCGCGAATTATCCTCTGCCGCAATCACTCGCCAAATGATCCCACGTGAATCCGCAAATATCGACCTCGGCCCAGGAGGCGGCAACGGCGGAAGTGTGGGTGTAGGCACAGCTTCCGCCCCAGCCACCCCAAAATATGCATTACCCCAGAACTGCGCCCAAACCCCACCTTCAGCGGCAGGATTACGCACCGCATAATTCCAAGCCGCTTGACGCTGCTCATGCAATCCATCACCAACATCCGCACTAAACGCCTCCATCATCGCAAACGCATCGGCGTCAACACTTGTAGTACCCAGCATTGCAAACACGCCCTGCCACAGCAACGAGACGATCAACAACGCAGAAACCACCATAGAAAACAGCTTATATCGTCCACTGACCGGTTTTTGAAAATTACTCCACTTACCCATTACGCTTTCATCCTCCATTTTTCCTAGTAAATTCAACGATTTTTTCCACTTTCCCACCACCTCACAGTTAGTGCCTTTGGTTACCAAAGGCACTAACTGTGAAAACAGCCAAATAACCCTGACAGGATATAACATATTAGAAAAAACATTGACAAATAAGTGAAGTTGCTGTATGCTAGTGTTCCCAATGCTTTTCGAGCTTTTGCGCTTGGGAAATGAAGACATTTTAAAAGCAAAAAACACAAGCCGCACATGCGCACTTGCGTCCGTTTCGCATATAGTGCCTTTGGTAAACCAAAGGCACTAACTGTGAGCAATTTAAAAACACCAAAAAACCCTGAAATGCCAATGCATTCCAGGGTTTTCATACCGTAGAAGTAAACAAAAAAACAGTTGCCCGCCACAGAGCGCAGAGATAAGCGAAAAAACACCAAAAGAAGACAAACTCGTCCCCCGCTCTTATAGGGCATTTAAATTAAAAGGCCTAAAGCAAAAGCCACCCAAAGGGTGGCTTTTGCTGCTTAAAATCCGAGGTTTAATCCCCCGGTTAGTTGATTCATTGTCTGCGCCGCCGCATCTTCTGAGGTGCGGAGTGCCTCATTCACCGCCGCGATGATTAGGTCTTGGAGCATCTCAACATCATCCGGGTCAACCGCCTCAGGGTTGATTTCTAGTGTTGCAAGCTCTTTCTTCCCGCTGACGACTGCGCGAACCATGCCGCCGCCTGCTGTGGCTTCGTAGACTTGCGTTTCAAGATCTTCCTGCATTTTTAGAAAGTCTTGTTGCATTTTTTGGGCTTGTTTCATCATGTTCGCCTGATTCATCGGCATACCGCCGCCACCGCGAAATCCTTTTCCTTTGGCCATTTTTTCATGCCCTCCTACTATACTTTTTCTATTTAATCGTGATATTCCCGAATCCTTTTTGGGTCAATGCGTCCAGCTTGCTTGCCGTTGACGGTGCCGCTGGGGGGCCTGCATGAACCTTGACCCTTGTCGCTGCCCCCGTCACCTGAGTGGCGGACGCTTCCAGGGCTTTTACCACGTCCGGCGTTTCCGCCATGAGACGGGCGAATTCATTTTCAATATATATGTTCAACGTCCCACTGTCAAGGGTTGCTGTTACTTCTTTGCTGTCATTGATCAGGCTGTAAATGCTCATGTCCAAATGCGGTTGCACATGGCTTAGCACCTGCCGCCATACGCCGGTATCACCTGCTACGGTGTTTGTGGGCGGGGCGTTTTTTTGCACCGGCGGCGCTATCGGTTCCGGTTGCGCTGTGGGTGGCGGCGGAGCCGCCGCATCTTCCCAAGGAGGCGGGGCTTCTTCTGTTTGCGCTCTTGGTGCCTGGACTTGCTCCATCGGAACCACAGGGGGTGTGTCCATCTGCGGCAGGGGTGCGGAGGTCACTTGTTGCACTTGCACGCCTCGGGCAAGCTGCTGCTCCAACTGCGCCACGCGGGCTTGGAGCGCGCTTACATCTTCCGAAAGCCGTATGTCGCACAGTCGGATTATTGTGATCTCTACTGTCAGTTTTCGGTTCGTACTGCGGTTGAGCGCGGCGCTTGCGTCTGTCACCTGCCCCAATGCAAACAGCAATGCCTCGGTCGGGTGACTTGCGNAGGTTTCAAGTAACCCACGCTCAAAACTTCCGCTAAGTAAATCCTCTGCACCGCGGGGGGCGATTCGGGTTAGCAAAATGTCCCGAATCAAGGTGCCCAGGCCGCCAAGCAACGCGCCCATGTCCCGCCCTGCGTAGTAAAGCGTGTTTACAATCCCAAGTGCCTCATCCGCATCTTTTTTTTCGATGGCTTGGAGTAATTTCGCTGTATCTTCCGTTCCTGTCAGACCCACAAACTGTTGCACCAGCGGCACATCAATGGCCTGATCTGTGGCGCATTGATCCAATAGCGCCAAAGCGTCCCGCATGGAGCCGTCTGCCAGGCGTGCCAACATTTGCGCGGCATCGTCCTGCAATATCAGTGATTCCTGCTCTGCTACGTGGTGAAGCCTTCCTGCAATTTCTTCTGCACCCACGCGCCGAAAGGCGTACCGCTGACAGCGGGACAAAATTGTGGCAGGAACCTTGTGTACCTCCGTCGTAGCTAGGATGAACATTAAGTGCGCCGGAGGCTCTTCCATAATTTTCAACAACGCATTGAACGCCGCGGTGGAGAGCATATGTACCTCATCCACAATATAAACCCGTTTCCGTACGACGGCAGGCGTGAAAACTGCCTCATCCCGCAGGGCACGTACATGGTCTACACCGTTGTTGGAGGCGGCATCTAATTCTTCTACGTCTAATATCCCGCCGTTTTCGATTCCCACACAGGCGGTACAGGTGTTGCAGGGGTCGCCTTCTTTCAAATCCTCACAGTTGACCGCTTTGGCCAGAATCTTTGCACAAGAGGTCTTCCCTGTGCCGCGGGTGCCGACGAACAGGTAGGCATGGCTAATCCGCCCTGTGGTAAGCTGGTGCCGCAGTGTTTCTGTCACATGAGGCTGTCCGATGACATCCTGAAATGTCTTGGGTCGCCATTTTCGGTATAGTGCTTGGTACATGGCGGTTCTCCTCTTTTTACGACATAAGGGCGGCGTTTCGCCGCCCTTATGGGTTTTGATCTTCTGTTGTGTCCGACTCTCGACCAGATCGCACACCGATCATCGACAGTGTCGTATATCCGTTACCTGACTAGCCAGCTCAAAACCGGCACCCTCACGGCACCCGGGAGTTCCTGCTTAATGCTGCTCGGTTCCCCGCCTGACATGGTTCACAGGTTCCCGTCGCGTGAGAC
>JGI990J12352_1000385_pt1 | contig 10011 bp, 14 predicted proteins | sample Intmic4MA4BA4MSA_FD_12352 | JGI IMG/M metagenome (IMG submission 12352) | reverse complement strand
GCCTTGGCCGCCTCTATAGCCGCCGCCACCCTGACGACGGTCACCGCCACGACGGTCGTTTGAACGACGGTCCCGATCTCTCGGTGGGCGGTTGGTGTCCATTGTGCGCGGCGTAGTGCGTAGGGTTTGGCTGAGTACTTCGCCTTTATAAATCCATACTTTTACGCCGATTTTACCGTAGGTTGTATTCGCTTCTGCGAAGCCGTACTCGATATCAGCACGGATGGTTTGTAGTGGGATGGTACCTTCGTGGTAGCTTTCGCTACGCGCGATTTCAGCGCCGCCGAGACGGCCGCCAACGGTGACCTTAATGCCGCGAACGCCCATACGCATCGCACGACCCATCGCACCCTTCATGGCACGGCGGAAGCTAATCCGACGCTCCAGCTGTGACGCAATGTTCTCTGCCACGAGCTGTGCATTGGTGTCGGGGGTTTTGACCTCGACAATGCTCAGCGCGACCGGCTTGCCGATCATTTTCTCTAACTGGCCGCGCAGACGTTCAATCTCACTGCCGCCCTTGCCGATTACAACGCCGGGACGTGCGCAATGGATGTAGATCTTCAAGCGGACACTGTCACGCTCAATCTCAATCTTTGGCACGCCTGCTGCGTATAGGGTCTTTTTCAAGAATTTACGGATGTTATAGTCCTCTACGATCAGGTCGCCCACTTTATCGTTGCGCGCGTACCAGCGTGAGTCCCAATCTTTGATGACACCAACCCGCAGGCCGTGTGGGTTTATTTTCTGTCCCATTACTTAGCCTCCTTCTCTTTGACCACTAGTGTGATGTGGCTGGTCCGCTTGTTGATTCGGAACATGCGGCCGTGGGCGCGGGGCATACCCCGCTTGAGAATCGGGCCGCCTGTTGCAAACGTTTCGGCCACGTAAAGGTTGTCTGGGTCTAGCGAGTGATTATTCTCTGCATTGGCGCAGGCGCTTTTTAGCAGCTTGACGATCAGTTCACTTGCCGCTTTCGGGGTCTGCAGCAGAATCCCTTGGGCCACCTGCACATCCTTGCCGCGGATTAGGTCACAGACGATCTTTACCTTCCGCGGTGAGATGCGGGCGTATTTTAGTTCAGCTCTTGCTTCCATTTCTTGAAATACCCCCTTATCTGCCGGTCTTCGAGCCGACGTGACCTTTATAGGTCCGTGTCGGTGCGAATTCGCCTAGTTTATGGCCTACCATGTCTTCTGTTACATATACCGGCACGTGCCGACGTCCGTCATGAACCGCAATTGTGTGACCTACGAATGTCGGATAAATCGTTGTGGCGCGTGACCAGGTTTTTAGTACTTTCTTCTCGCCGCTTTCGTTGAGCGCAGCAACACGTTTCAATAGTTCCGGGGCCGCAAAAGGGCCCTTCTTTAAGCTTCTACCCATGTTTACGACACCTCCTATTTCTTATCACGCCGCTTGACAATGTATTTGTCAGTCGGGTTCTTTTTCTTACGGGTCTTGTAGCCCAATGTCGGCTTACCCCAAGGGGTAACAGGGCCTGATCGACCGATTGGACTTTTACCCTCACCACCACCATGGGGGTGATCACAGGGGTTCATGACGCTACCGCGCACTGTCGGTCTCCAGCCCATGTGGCGCTTCCGTCCGGCTTTACCGATTGTGATGTTGCCGTGGTCCGCGTTGCCCACTTGGCCGATGGTAGCCATGCAGTTGACACGCACCAAACGGTACTCGCCGGATGGCATACGGAGCTGAGCCATCGCCCCCTCTTTCGCCATCAGTTGGGCTGATGTGCCTGCTGAGCGAACCAACTGGCCGCCGTGGCCAGGGTGCAACTCAATGTTGTGGATCACGGTACCCACCGGGATGTTCGTGATCGGCAGTGCGTTGCCCGGCTTGATGTCCGCATTTGGCGAGGAGATGACAACATCGCCCGCACCAAGACCTGCAGGAGCCAGGATGTAGCGCAGTTCACCATCTTCGTACTTCACCAGCGCAATATTCGCAGAACGGTTGGGGTCGTACTCTAAGCGGAGTACGGTACCTTCCATGTCGAACTTGTTGCGTTTGAAGTCGATGATCCGATACTTACGCTTGTTGCCGCCGCCACGGTGGCGGACGGTGATTCTACCGTAGCTGTTACGGCCTGAATGCTTCTTTAATACTTCCGTCAGGCTTTTTTCCGGTTTCGCCTTCTTGTCCACACCATCGAAGCCGGAAACGGTCATGTGCCGCCTCGACGGAGTGGTGGGTCTAAAGGTTTTAATTGACATGTTCTAGTTCCTCCTACACCATTCCCTCGAAAAATTCGATTGTTTTAGAGTCTTCCGTCAAACGAATCATGGCTTTCTTCCACGAAGCGGTTCTGCCTTCCGGGTGGCGGCCTTGTCTTTTGGTTTTGCCTTGCATTGTGAGCGTGTTGACTTTCAACACCTTCACGCCGAAGACTTCCTCTACGGCCTTCTTGATCTCAATCTTGCCCGCGTCTTTCGCAACTTCAAACACGTACTTTTTTAAGTCGGTTTGCTCCATTGATTGCTCCGTGACAATCGGACGGATGATCACATCGTAGGCGTTTCTCATTATGCAAACACCTCCTCAATCTTGGTCAGGGCTGTTTTGTCTACGATCAACGCGTTTGCGTTGATGATGTCGTATGGGTTCAAAATCGTTCCGAATGTTACGTTTACGCCCGGGATGTTCCTTGCGCTTTTGTATACATTCTCGTCCCGCTCACTCGTGAGCACCATTGCTTTTTTGCCTGAAAGCTCCAGCTTGCCGAGCAGGTTTACGATCTGCTTGGTCTTGATCTCTTCCAGCGCCAGGTTGTCAATGACGAAAATTGATGTTGCCTGCGCTTTGTGCGCCAGGGCGCTTTTTAGTGCCAGACGCTTGACCTTTTTGTTGATCGGATAGCTGTAGTCACGCGGTTTTGGCGCGAAGGCCAGACCACCGTGCGTCCAGTGTGGGGCGCGGGTTGAGCCTGCGCGTGCGCGGCCCGTCCCTTTTTGCTTCCACGGCTTTCTGCCGCCGCCGCTTACCTCGGCACGGGTTAGCGTGCTTTGGGTGCCTTGCCGACGATTGGCCAGGTGGTTCTTCACCGCCGTGTGCAGCACTGCCGCATTTGGCTCAATGCCGAAGATGGCCTCGGAAAGTTCGACGGTGCCGATTTTCTCGCCTGCCATGTTATATACGTTTGCCTTTGGCATATTCTTCACCTCTCCTTCCCTTAACCGTTTGTTTTAACGGTGCTTTTTAGATATACAATCCCGCCCTTTGGGCCCGGAATCGCGCCGCGGACAGCAATCATGTTCAGCTCCGCGTCGACCTTCACCACGTCCAGATTCTGAACCGTGACTTTATCGACACCCATATGACCTGCGCCGATTTTACCTTTGAAAATCCGTGCCGGTGTCGAACCTGCACCCATGGAGCCTGCGTGCCTATGCACAGGGCCGCCACCGTGGCTCATCCGACCGCGTGAAGCGTTGTGCCGCTTGATGACACCCGCAAAACCTTTACCGCGCGAAATGCCCGTCACATCGATTTTGTCGCCCTCCGCGAACATGTCCGCGCGAATCTCATCGCCGACGTTCATGCCTTCGCTACCTTCCAGCTTGAACTCTTTCAAAACTTTTTTGAATCCTACGCCAGCCTTTTCCAGGTGGCCTTTCGCGGGCTTTGTAAGCCGACGCTCTTTCACATCTTGGAAGCCCAGCTGCACAGAGCTGTACCCTTCTTTTTCTTGGGTCTTCTTCTGCACGACTGTGCATGGGCCCGCCTCAATGACGGTGACGGGGACTACTTTTCCCGCCTCATCGAAGATCTGCGTCATGCCGACCTTTTTCCCGATGATTGCCTTTTTCATGGTTGTTTCTTCCTCCTATTATAGGTTATTGGTTGACGCTTACCGCCAACATGACCTCGCAAACAAGCTTTACAGCTTGATCTCGATCTCTACACCTGCCGGAATTTCCAGGTTCATTAAAGACTCAACTGTTTTCTGCGTTGGGCTTTGAATGTCCACCAGCCGTTTGTGGGTTCTGCGCTCAAATTGCTCTCTGCTGTCCTTATACTTATGGACGGCACGCAGGATGGTCACGATCTCTTTCCTCGTCGGTAGCGGGATTGGCCCTGAAACGCTTGCGCCTGTACGCTTTGCCGTTTCTACAATTTTCTCCGCCGCTTGGTCGATGAGTTGATGGTCGTAGGCTTTTAGCCGTATGCGGATCATTTTCTTCGTCGGTGTTGCCATGTTCTGATTCCTCCTTGCTTTCGCACGTAAAATTTCAGGGGCTTTGCCCTGTCTTTCCGTACGGTCCGTGTTTTTGTCCACCGCTCCGTGCGTATCATTCCTGTCACAAAAATCAAACCGGCATTGGTGCCGGTTCCTTCTTGCACAGGCGATCTACGCCGATGCACAAAGCCACAGCCGCCCGATCGTCGGACATGCTCCACGAAAGTTACCTCGGCCACCCCGAGCAATCTCCCGCTTCTTCGCTGTTTGCATCAAACTGGGCATACTATGCCTAAATGACACCCTGATAGAATATCAAATTCTTGTGGCTGTGTCAATCCTTTTTATTGAGATTTTTGTGAAAAAAGAGCCGCAATCGCGCAGCCGCCATTGACAGGGGAGGGGAAAGTTGATATGCTTAGCTTGAAAAAGTGTGCCAATCCGTCAACCTTCGCTGAGAGGAGGGGTCTGCATGATGCACATCGGAACACGTTTACTTACCTTCTGTCTCGCTGTTTCTATCGTTGCGGGACTTGTTCCTTTGCCTGACCCCTCACCGGAACTGCCGCCTTTGGAGCCACCGCCACCCATTGCCTCCCCTGTTCCTGTTGCGCCTGCACCGCCTTTGCAGCAGTTGCCGGGCACGGGGATGTTGCACGATATCCGTCCTTCCGACTGGTTCTTCCATTATGTGGAACTGGGCGCGCTTCATGGGTTCATTCAGGGGTATGACGGTCGCTTTGCACCTCAGCGCGCTACCACGCGCGCGGAGTTCATTACCATGCTCGGCCGCTTGCATCTGGCGCTCGGCGGACAACTGCGAGAGGGGCAGCCGATGCCACCCTTCGTGGATATTTCCTCCGACCAGTTTTTTATCCCTTACTTGACTTGGGCCTTCTCGCTCGGTGCTGTTCATCCCGATTTTGAGGGACGTTTTCGGCCTGAGGCCGCCATCTCTCGCGAGGAAGTCGCAACGTTGCTTGCGCGTTATATTGAGGCACACAGTCTGCTAGATCATTTCGCGGACAATCGCGCCGACCTCGGCCGATATGCCGATTGGGAGAATATTTCTGACTGGGCTGTCTATGCCGCACATTTGCTCCGCAACCTTGGTCTGATGCATGGTAGCCGCGGTATTTATGACGTGCCGGGCGTTTATTACTTCCGTCCGCAAGACGAGACGCTTCGGCAGGAGGTTTTTGCTATTCTTGGCCGATTGTTTGAGGCACTCCCGCTTTCTGAGGCTACTTTGTAGCCGTTTTCAGCCAGGTGCAGATTGCGGTTACTGTTTCTAACACGTTTTTGCCGCTACAGTCGATTGTGACATCTGCGTGACGGCGGTAATGGGACAAGCGGGTTTCCAGGATCTGTGCGAGGGTTATATCCGGCCCTGCGGCGATGCCGCGACTGCCGCGGTTTTGCATCCTTGCCTCCAACTCTTCCACCGGCACGTCTAGGAAAATGCATCGGCCGTTTTGTTTTAAGTGTTGCATTGCGGGTTCTGAAAGTGCCATACTGCCGCCCGGGGCGATGACTGTTTTTGTGACATTTAGTGTTTTTCCTGCTTGCTCCTCGATTTTTAAAAAGCCCTCTATCCCGTTTGTTTCCAGTACGTCTTGTAACGGGGCGCCTTGTTCGGTTTCGATTTTTTTGTCTAGGTCGATGAATTTATAGCCACGCGCTGTGGCTAGTTTTTCGCCGATTGTGCTTTTGCCTGAACCCGGCATCCCGATTAGAATTAGGTTTGTTTTCATTTCTTATCTCCTATTATATAAGTAAGGAATTTTTCTATGCGCAATTTAGAGCTGGAACGCCGAGCTGAAGAACTATACCGCCGCTGCCTGGATCAGCAGATTGTTACGCATACCGGCTTTCTCTCCCCTGCGGAGCAGTATGTGCTCTCCGGTCTGCCGCATCTTTCGGATCGCTTGCATCTGCACGGCGGGGCGGGGGATTCCGAGCGGTGCGTTGCCTTTTTCCTGCCCGATTATTTGACTGCAACTTCGTTTGAGCCTGCTGAATACTTGTGTGCTTTTCATTTGACTTGCCGCTTTGCCAAGCTTTTGCATCGTGATGTCCTGGGTGCTGTGCTTGGGCTTGGGATTGAGCGGTGGTGTCTTGGTGACATCATGGCGCGCGGGGAGGAGGCTTGGTTTTTCTGCCTGCCTACGGTCGTTGCGCATATCCAGCGGGAGCTTACCAAGGTTGGGCGACATGGCGCGATGGTGCGGGAGCTCTCTTTATCACTCGTGCCGCCCTCGGAGCGGCGGGTTGAGGCTGTGCATTTTTCTGTTAGCTCGCTTCGTTTGGATAGCTTGCTTGCGGGGACTTTTGGCCTGTCCCGCACGCAGGCGGCTTTTGCTGCTGAAACTGGTCTGGTACAGCTTAATTATGCCATCTGTACTAAGCCCGCTATGGGGATTGAGCCCGGGGATGTGTTCTCTCTTCGCGGCGGCGGGAAGGCGCGGTTGGCAGAGCTTGGGGGACTTAGTCGGAAGTCGCGGTTGTTTGTGCGGGTGGATCGTTATGTGTAAGTGTGGTGCTTGCTTTCGGCTTTTTATTTGAATGCTCTTTGCCCCGCAAGGGTAGGTCAAGGTCAGCCCTGCCGGACGGGCATTCTTTATTGTCGTTGAACAACCACGTCTGAACAATGCACACCACTGCAAGCCGCATTTTCAAATAGTTGTAAGTTCTCATCCATTCAATTGCACCTCAATCTTAACTCCACGATTATACCACAAAATAATCAGCGGCGGCAAAGGCAAGTCTGCCGTTGCCGCCGCTGATTGAGCAGGTAAAAAAATCCGTAATGGCTATTACGGTATAGAATTGGGAAAAAAGAAAAATAACAGAAGGTCTATCGTTGAAAAAATGATGAGTCTTTCTGTTATTTTTCTACGAACTCATTTTTTGACATTTAGGTTCAGAAATATCCAAAAACAGGCAAAATAAATAAAAAATAGTACTTGCAAGTTATTGAAAATAGAGCATGAAATATTTGAATGCCAATATTTTACCTGATTTACCGATATAACGGTCTGGTTTATATAATATATCTCTTGTATTGTTGAAAAAAGCAATAACGAGGTATTAATTATGGAAATTCGACATAATATATCAAGAAATTTGCGAGTACAACGAGCAGCTCTTGGGCAAAACTTAGAAGAATTTGCCGAAACATTGGAAATTTCACGCTCCATGTTACAAAAATACTTGGAAGGAACAGGAAATCCCAGAATAGACACACTTGAACAAATATCCGCTAAGCTGGATATAAGCTTTGCCGAGTTAATATCTTCACCGGCTCCAGAAGAACTCAGCGCATCAATGGAGGTGAAGCCATGATTACTGATATCTATGATTTGCTCTATCAGCTTGGCATCAAAGCAACATATAAAGGCTTTTTCCATACTTCCTACGCAGTTTTGCTATCCGTCGAAAACAAGCAGCGTTTGTTGTTCGTCACAAAATGGCTGTATCCGGAGGTTGCCAAACACTATAACACTACTCCGGAATGTGTTGAGCGAAATATTCGCACCATAGCTACAATCGCTTGGCAGTCTAACCCTGCTTTACTGCAAACGCTTGCACGTTATCAAATTTCACGAAAACCAAGTACCTCTGAGCTCGTTGCAATTCTTGCCGCAACGTTCGACCACGCCGGAAATGCCGCTTAATCTATGGTTTTTGCGTGAACGATTTCCGAGGATTCGGCAAGTTATTTGTTTGCAGAGAATAAAAAAAAGGAGCTGTCCAAATCAGGACGGCTCCTTTTTTTGTCTTGTGCATTGTACAGACTTGTAGAAAATCCGGTTCCGGCTTGACGCTTTGTCGGGCCGGAACCGGATTTGTTATCCGGCCTTGTTCATTGATGGACTCTGCTCCGCCGGTGTGGTACAATGCGAAGGGAAATGTATAATACGGACATCCCCAAAAATCAAATATCATTATACAAGGAACACTAAAAATGCCAAGATTTTTCGTAGCCCCCAGCCAAATCGGCGAAACACAAATCCAACTGGATGCAGAAATCCAAGCTCATATAAAAGTCCTACGCCTACGCCCTGATGAAACCTTCATAATCACAGACGGTGCAGGCAAGGATTACATCTGCAAACACTCAGGCGATGCCGCACAGATCCTAAGCCAGTCTGAAAACCAGTCCGAACCCGCAATAAAATGCGTTGTCTACCTCGCTTACACAAAAGGGGAGCGGATGGAGTATGCCATCCAGAAATCGGTGGAACTTGGCGCAGTGGGCATCATGCTATACCCTTCCCACCGCTGTGTGGCGCGGTATGACGCAAAAACACTGCCCAAAAAACATGCCCGCTTTGAAAAAATCGCACAAGAGGCTGCAAAACAATCAGGCCGCGGCCTCTTGCCGGAGGTCAAAACCCTACCGAGCTTCAAGCAAGCGGCAGAAGAGGCGGCAAAGGCAGAGAAAAAACTCTTCCTCTATGAGCAAGAGCGCACTCAAACCCTAAAAGCCGCCCTAAATCAGGGCGTGCGCCCTCAAACCATAAGCCTATTCATCGGCCCGGAGGGTGGCTTCACAGAATGCGAAGCCAAAGAGGCCATCGCAAACAGCTTGCAATCCGTTTCACTAGGGCGCAGAATCTTGCGGGCGGAGACTGCACCGGTGGCAGCACTTGCCGCCGTGATGTTCTGGGCGGGAGAGCTATAGACATTTGGATTTTTGACACCTTTTCTGGGTATCCTCTCATACGGAGGGGTTTTTCATGGAGACTGTCGCCTTTTTTGATACAAAGCCATATGACATACAGGGGTTCGATGCACAAAAGAAACAACACGGCATTGATCTGAAATATTTTGACAACCGCCTCAATCGAGACACGGCCATCATGGCAAGCGGTGCGCGCGCTGTAATCGCCTTCGTGAACGATGTGCTAGATGCACCCACCATCGACATGCTAAAGCGAGTCGGCGTTGAAGCGGTGGCACTGCGGTCGGCGGGCTATAATCATGTGGATCTGAAACACGCTCATGGGAAATTGCGTATTTTTCGGGTGCCCGCATATTCGCCAAGTGCAGTGGCAGAGCACGCCATGGCACTTTTACTGTGCCTGAATCGCAGACTACATCGCGCGTATACACGGGTGCGAGAGTATAATTTCAGCCTGAAAGGTCTGATCGGGTTTGACCTCTGTGGGAAGACCGTAGGTGTCGTTGGCACGGGGAAAATTGGCCAGGCGTTTATCGATATTTGCTTGGGATTTGGTATGCGCGTGCTTGCCTACGACCCCAACCCCACTTGGGGACGTGGGGTAGAGTATGTCAGTTTTCACGACCTCTGTCGCAGAGCTGATATTATCAGCTTGCATTGTCCGCTGACCCGGGAAAACTATCACCTAATCAGCCGTCACAGCCTGCGTGTTATGAAGGATGGCGTGGTGATTTTAAATACCTCTCGCGGGGCGTTGATTGATAGTGAGGCATTACTCGAAGCGATCAAGACCGAGAAAGTCGCGGCGGCCGGCCTGGATGTATATGAAGAGGAGGCCGATTTTTTCTTCGAGGATGTATCAGAGAATATCATAAAAGACGATAAGCTCAAGCTACTGCTTGCGACACCCAATGTGCTGGTGACCAGTCACCAGGGCTTTTTGACCGAGGAATCGCTTTCGGAGATTGCGCGGGTTACGCTTGGGAACCTGTCGGACTATTTCGCAGGGCGGGAGTCGGGGAATGAGATTTTTTGGCAGGAACATGCAAGGGTGCTTTGCTAGGTACTGATTTGCGTAGACTTCTACGGTTTGAAAACCCCGGAATGCATTGGCATTCCAGGG
>JGI990J12352_1000384_pt1 | contig 10026 bp, 5 predicted proteins | sample Intmic4MA4BA4MSA_FD_12352 | JGI IMG/M metagenome (IMG submission 12352) | reverse complement strand
ATGAATCGCCGCAGCTTTATCTTCCTTTTTACACACCACACCCCACAGAGTACCGTCGGGGGAAGGGAACTCTTCTACAAAACAATCTAGACGTTCTAATGCGGTTTTATTAGCACCGCTAGGGCCACTTGCAAGCAGCACCGCCGCCGAGTGCGTATCTTTAAAACGAGAAAAGGGTAACGATACACCCCTAAAAAGTATAAGCTGGTTGTTTTGGTCTTGTAATTCTTCTATGCGAGAAAGTGTTTTTAAGTAGTTAGATTGAATCGCTTCTAAAGCGTTGCATACTGCCAACAATTCGGTTTCGGATTGCCTTGTCTGCTTGTAATCATCATACCCCAAATTAACCCTTACGCTACTGTTTTTTACTTTAGGTGCATCAAAAAGGTCAGGCGAGGTTTCGCCTTTTTTTGCTTGTTTAGAAAAGTTTTTGTTAAGTTCTTGCGCTTTGTCAGATAAAGTTTCTAGATATTCTATCGCAAGTGTTACTTGAGCTTGATGGGCTTTAATATTAGATTGGTGGGTAATATCAAGCTTTTGCCCCAAAATTGCTTTTTCTGCCTCGCATACTTCAAAACAACCGCTTTGCGTAAGCAGTTCTAATACGTCTTTTTGGTTGCTGTGGTTGCAAACAATTTTAAATTTATTCATGCGGGCAGTAGACACGATACTTAAGGTTCTCCCAAAGATGAAAATAATATAAAATGATGAGGGGGGATACAGTTAGAGATGCTTAAAGACATCTATTAAAGGTTTTTTAAGATAAATTCAACAGCTTGAGTTTGATTTTTTAGTGCGCTTAGCTTGAACTTTTCTACATTGTGTTCTGCTTGTTTAACGCTATCATGGTAAGCGGTAGATGCTTCTTTTTCAACAGATTGGATATGCTTTTTGTATAATGATTCTTGTTGCAATGCAAAATCTTTACGCTGTCCAGTTGCGTTTTGTAAAATATCAGAATATACAGCCTGCGCTTGCACATTTGCTTTTTCTACCGCACATTGTGCTTTACTTTCGGCATCTAAGATGGTATTAATCAATTCATTAAACATGAGAATTTTTAAAATCCTTAAAAAATTTACTTCTCGCCCTAAAAAATCCTTTTAAGTTGAATCGTTTATAGTACACAGTATAGCATGTTTTATAGACAACGTCAAGAGTTATTATAGAATTTCTAAATTATTTAACTATAATTTAGAAATTTGTTTGACACTGCATACAAAAACAGACATACTATAAGCGAAATGTTAAAACTAGAAAAAATGGAATATGCTACCTCTTGGGAAACTTTGGACGAACAGAAGGTGGCGGATACAATTCAAACCACTCAAGAAGGTATTACTACGCAAGAGGCGCAAAGACGAAGTGCTTATTATGGGCTTAATGTGTTGCCGCCGCCCAAACGCAAATCAAGCGTGGTACGTTTTATGTTGCAATTTCATAACGCATTAATTTATGTGTTAATTGCAGCTGCTGTGTTAAAGCTTATTATGGCGTTGGTGGTGCAAGATTCCGACCACTGGGTAGACATGGGCGTTATTTTAGGCGTTATAATTATTAACGCTATTATTGGTTTTATTCAAGAAAATAAAGCGCAAAAAGCGTTAGATGCGATAGGGCATATGCTTTCGCCTAAAGCAACGGTACTTAGAGACGGCGTAAAGGTTACCCTAGAGGCAGAAAATTTAACGATAGGCGACGTTGTGTACCTAAAAGCAGGCGACAAAGTGCCTGCGGATATGCGTTTATTTATGGTGAATCACTTAAAAGTAGACGAATCCACTTTAACGGGCGAATCTTTGGCGGTTGCTAAAAATACTCATAAAATAACGGCGGGTACGGCATTGGGTGACCGTACGTGTATGGTATTTGCAGGTACAAGTGTGCAGAGTGGTGATGCGTATGGTTATGTAATTGCCATTGCAAGTGATACACAGCTAGGGCAAATTAACACGATGTTGCAAGAAACCCGCTCAGTTACCTTACCTTTGGTTAAAAAGATGGATAAGTTTGGTAAAGTGTTGTCGCTTATCATTTTAGGAGTTTCTGCAATATTGTTGCCTGTAGCCATTTGGGGTTACGGTATGCCGTGGGCGCAAGGTGTACAGGCAATCATCGGCTTAGCGGTTGCGGCAATTCCAGAAGGTTTACCTAGCGTAATTACCATTATATTGGCATTAGGCGTGGGACGTATGGCACGCAAAAAAGCGATTATTAAAAAGCTTCCTTCAGTGGAAACGTTGGGCAGTGTTACCGTAATTTGTAGCGATAAAACAGGTACGCTTACGCAAAATGAAATGACCGTTACCGATATGTATACGCAAAACGGAGATTTCACGGTTACGGGCATGGGGTATGCCCCAACAGGAAGCATTGAAGCAAACGGACAAACTTATACCCATACTTCGCCCGAATTATATTCCTTTTTACAGTGCGCTGCGCTTTGTTCTGAGGCGAGTTTGGTAGAAAAAGACGGCATGTACACTCCTGTAGGTGCGCCCACCGAAGCGGCATTGGTAACGCTGGCGCAAAAAAGTGGTATAGACATAACAGAAGCCAAACAAAAATCGTTAAAACTAGCAGAAATCCCCTTTGATTCTCAATATAAGTACAGGGCATGTCTTTGTAAGGCAAAGGACAAAAATATTGTGTATGTAAATGGTGCGCCTGAACGTCTTTTAGAGATGTGTAAATTTAAAGAGACTGATTCTTTAACAGAAAATGCGCACATGACTACTTATCGCTATTGGTTAGATAAAATCGAGTTGGCGGCGGCCAAGGGGCAACGTATGTTAGGCTTAGCGTATGCAGAAGTAGATGATTCTGTTGTTACTTTAGAGCATACGGACTTACCTAAAATCAATCTTCAATTTTTAGGCATTGCAGGTATTGTAGACCCCCCTAAGCCCGATGCAATCAAGGCTATTGCGCAGGCTAAAGCGGCAGGTATTAAAGTTAAAATGATTACGGGTGACCATGCACTTACGGCAAGCGTTATTGCCAAACAAATGGGCATAACCGATAATGCGTATGTATTAACGGGTACAGAATTGGCGACCATGGACGATTTGGCTTTAAAAGACGCTGTACAAGAATGTGACATTTTTGCACGTACCAGTCCGGCCGATAAGTTGCGTATCGTGGCAGCATTGCAAGCGAGAGGCGAGATTGTGTCCATGACGGGCGACGGTGTAAATGATGCCCCTGCGTTAAAAAAAGCGGACATCGGCGTTGCTATGGGCATAAAGGGTACAGACGTTACAAGAGAGTCCAGTGAAATGGTGTTGGCAGATGATAATTTTGCTACCATAGTTGCGGCGGCTAGAGAAGGGCGAACAATATACGATAATATTGTTAAAACCATTATTTTCACTCTACCTACCAGTACGGCACAAGCATTGGTTATCGCACTTGCGCTACTCTTTAATTTTACACTGCCTATTACAGCCCTACAAATTTTGTGGGTGAATTTGGTGGTGGCAGTTACCATTACCATCGCTTTAGCATTTGAAGGTGCAGAAACTAATGTTATGAATCGCCCTCCCCGAAACCCTAAAGAATCGCTGGTGGGTAAGTATACGTTGTTTAGAACCGCTTATACCGCTCTTTTGCACGTAGGGGCAACCATTGGCGCATTTTTAATTTTGTACAACTTAAATGGTGACGCAGGCTTGGCACACGCACGTACTTTTGCCATTAATATGTTAGCAATCGGTACTAGCGTATTGTATATCTTTAATTGTCGTAAATTGCATAGCAGTATGTTCTCTAAAGATTTCTTTAAAAATAAAGTGGTGTTTATGGTATGCGGTATATTATTTGCGCTGCAAATCGCATTTACGTATTTGCCCTTTATGAACCGCTTATTTGGTACGGCGGGTTTAAGTTTTACCGATTGGCTTATCATTATGGGCATAGGTTTGGCGGTGATGTTGTTGGTAGAATTAGAAAAATGGATTGTACGNANGGTGNGTAACCGCAAGTTNCAACCAAACCCTATCAGCGGTTAAATAAAAAAAGCCCAGTTTTTTGGCGGTGTTANGTTTATATAAACGCTGCTACCCAAAACTAGAAATATCNATTAAAATATAGAACGCTCAGTTTTTAAAATGCACCCCAAAGTTAGATAAACTAAGGGGTGCATTTATTNTTTATAGGCATTAAATTTTTAGGATAAGTTTTAGATATTGTGCGGGTNGCAGGGGACTGCGACCCCTACAAAATATCGTTGGATTTTTCCCCACCTGTAGTGCGACCCCTACAAGATTGCTGTATCATATTGCAATTAATATTCAACCCAAACTGTATTGCTTACACCAATCTTCAACCTACCTGTAGGGGTCGGGGGTTCTCTGTGACCCGCACAAAATCGGTCAGTTTTAAATATTAATGGTAATTTTAGCCGTAGGCGCACTTATATCATGAAAATTTAGNAACGCCCAAAAGAGTCCAGTTTTTAAAATGCACCCCCAAAGTTAGATAAACTTTAAGCGGGTGCATTTCAATTTTATGTATTAGTTTTTTTAATTTATTTTTGGCTGTGTATNTCTTAAATAAAGCTTTCTATGGGAATTTTTGGTGAATAGGTTTTTTTAACGCTATGGTATCGCCCAATGGATAAAGCGGTTAAAATGATAGTAAGCATTGCTAGCAAAATTACAAGTAGCTGCAAAATGTCTACGCCGTCATAATCAATGTTGGGGGTGCGTACATACATCTCTAGTACACCGATAGGGGTTTGGTGTCGTACTAAATGGTAACGAGAAGCTGAGTTAAATGTACCCATGACCATAACTCTTCTACCAAACGGAATATAGTCTACAATGGGGTGAGGTACGGGGTTTCCGTACGCATCACGCAATAGGTTACGGTTTTCATCTAGGGCAAATGCACGAGCACCATATGCGTATGAATCGTCAAAATGNGCATGAATAATTACGGTATTGGCAACAAAAATATCGTCAAGAGGCAACTCAATTTCATACGGTACTACATANCTAGCGGGGATATAAGCCTCAAAGTGATTGCCGCCTACGTCCACATAGGCTACTCTTAACCACTGAGTAAAGGTGTTTAANTAAGGGTACGTTTCTTGGTTTCGATTATCAAAATATCCGTGTANAATTTCATCAAATTCATTTAGGCGGTACACAAAGGGTAATAATCTAAACGGAGTACGCTCTGCTACGTTTCGGGTTATCGGAAATTGATGGGCAGGGAATCTGTACACATGCGTATTTTGCGACGCCATCATAACAATGCTATCGTCGGGGTCACGATGTACAAGCGGTTGGGCAGAAAGATATAGGTTACGCACATAACCCGATAAAACCGTAGGTTCTGCAGCACTACCGCCCAGATAGTCTAAATTGTCGGCGATAATAAAAGTAAAATCACTTTGAGGGTTGATTCCAAACGGCACAAGCACACTAAACCCAAGGGGTAACGTTACTTGCGTGGGGGTAGTTTCGCCTCTNGGCACACGCCTAAACGCAAATATGTTGCCTGCATGCATAAAGAGGGGAGTTTGNGGTGCAATAATCGTATGAATAATTTGATTATGCGTATACATTTCNTCTAGCTGATTNCTAAAAGCCGCAATATGNTTTGCGCTTTGNAANACACTGGTAACNAAAGCGTTGTCTACACCAAAATGATTGGCAGAGATACGCCAAACACGGTGACGTGCGGCATCGGTAANCAAAATATCACGAAACGATAAAACNTTTTGGCTAGGAGCAGTTCTAAAATCTACATTCGCTAAATGAATGCGCCTAGGGGTAAAGAGTTGGTCACTAGAAGCGGGAATTTCATATACTACAAAGGCAGTAGTTTCGCCCTCTAGGGTTCTACTAAAACGAGTAATTCGATAACGATACATATTATGAACATCGCTATACTTGTACGATAGCACATATATGCCGCCATCGTTATCTACGGCAATGTCACGTACACCGATAAGGTCGGTTAAGATAGGGGCGGCAATGTTGTCTAGGTTTACAATATCATACACGATTACGCCGCTACGCATAAAACGAATCGCCGTATACACGCTAGGTGCGTGTGGGCTAGACGAAACAGCCGCAACAGGCAATGCGCCGACACCCTCTACAGTTATAAAGCGTTGGCTAAGCGCAGCCATGCCGCCAAGAGCCAACACGTTTTGTAAATCACTAGCAGGCAATTTCCACAGCCTAAAATCTAACTCGTCTATTACAAATAAATCTCCGTTAGAAGCAAGATGCATACTTGCGATAGGTACGTTTAGTCTTCCTTCAGGTAAAAAGTTGAACCGCATGGGGATATTGTTTGCACCCACCGTAAAGGGGTGTTCTTCTCCGTTACCAATATCATACGCCGTGATGGCGTTTTCGCTATCGGCAACAAAAAGCCTACCGTATCTTGCGGTAATCGCTGTAGGGCGGTTAAACCCTGTAATATACCGATATTGTCCTACGCCGTACTGGATAGAAATACGGTTGTTAAAGGTATCCGAAACAAAAATACGTCCGTCACTGCTGGTTGTATCATGAGGAGTGTTAAAAAATCCAGGGATAATGTTAGAGTGGCTGGCAATGTGTAAACGTTCGTACCCAAAAATTCTAGGGCCCTGTTCGGGTGTTACAATGGCAAAGCTAGAAATGGTGTTAAGGTCATTAAGCCTAAAAATGCGCCCTGCACCGCCCAAAATACCTGCGTCCATATCGATAGTACCGTTGCGCATAACATCACCAGCCAACAAGCTTGTCGGAAAGCCGTGCAGATGATCTAACACCGTAGAAATACCCCCCGCTGTAACGGCAAGCAATTCGTTACTTGTGCTTAGATGTAAAAAAGAATGTAGACCGCCCATATGCCCAAAACGCTGAAAACTGGTGTGCGCTTCAAGAGTAGCACCTACAGTAGCAAAGCGTCTTGCCGTAAGACCTTCGGGTTCGATTCTCGCTACAAATAAGGCGTTGTTGCCTGCCGCTAATGCCTGAATAGGGGCAGTACCGCCCTCGGTAACAGTGCGGCTACGCTGAAACGTAAGTGTGTTTACGTCAAAAACAAACAAGGTGTTGCCAACGGAGGCATATAACCAATTGTCTAACACGGCAATAGCAGAAAAACCATGCGTGGGGGCAGTGCCCATATCAATGCTATAAGGTGTACCGTTTAACGAATAAACGGATAAACGGATAAGATTATGGAGGTTTGCGTCTTCTTCTAAGAGAATCATTCTACCCCCATGTACCAACATGTCATGTACAATGCCGCCTGTATTAAAGGCAAACGTAACAGCCGCCTGTTGCCCCCCAGGGGCTTGCCCATAAGTATAAATACGGCTATGCGGGGTATCGGGAGGCGTGTTTGCAATAAAAAGCCTACCATCGGCGTGCATGCTAATCGCCGTGGGTGCAGTAAAAAAATGATAAATCGTGCTTGATGTATCCAATTGTGTGTGGGCTTGAGTGTGGCTAGAGAAAGCAGTGGCTACGATAATACCAAACGTCAGTGCCAGCCCAATTAAAGCGATAAAAAACAGCTTTAAATGCCGCATCGAATGCTTAGGGGCTATTGAGGTTATACTAAGTTTATGCATACTTTATTATAATACTACAGATATGGGTAATTTGTAAAGTGTTTTTCGGCAAAAATCGATAAAATGCGCCTGTTAAAAATAGTTAGAAAATTCAAAAGAAAAGTGCAAAAAAATAATTAAAAATCACCCATTAAAACCCTTGCCAACCCCCTTGAAATACTCTACAATAAACATGTATTTTCTAGATTTGTCCAATTTCTATTGCGCCATAATCTAGCTTATATTATTTGTTATGAAATTTGCAGAAGTTAAAAAACATTTATCCACAAAAAAATACTTCCCCGCTTATATTATAACGGGCGAAGACGCTTTTTTGCGCCATACTGCCGAATCTCATTTTAAAAAAATCATAACCACGTTACCCGAGCTTAACCTCTCGTACCTACCCAGCACTAGCTTGGCACAAGAGCTTGTTGCAAGCTTAGAAACATTGCCTATTGCCGCCGACACACGTCTGGTGGTATGCCATGATTTTAAAGGCGATACGTCTAGCCTAGAGACGTATTTTCAGCACCCAAATCCTTCTAGCATTTTGCTGTTTGTTTCCGAAAAATTAACCGACAATTTGGCAAAAATCATGCCCAAACTCACTATCGTAGATTGCGCAAAATTAGAAGAAGCGCATATATATAAATGGATGACCCATAAACTGATGTCTATGGGTGTAGNGGCAGAAGAATCTGCGCTAACGTNACTGGTTTCTTACTGTGCTTACTCAATGACTCGTATTACGGTAGAGTTAGAAAAATTAGGGTACTATAAAAGGGGTGGCACCTTAACGCAAAAAGATGTAAAGTATTTAGTAGAGCCTGAGTTAGAAGTAAAAATCTTTGAGTTATCCGAGAGTGTTTCGGTTAAAAACGGCGCACGTACGCAAGTGATATTACAGAGCTTGTTGCAAACGGGTTCGCAGCCCATTACCTTATTGGGCATGCTATACAGCCACTTCAGACGTTTATTATTTGTAGCGATAGACCCAACATCTAGCGATACAGCAAAACATTTAGGGGTTAAAGAGTATGCCATTAAAATGGCAAGGCAGGCGGCAAAAGCCTTTAGTGTCTTACGTCTTAAAGCTATTTGTGATGCTTTTCATACCTTAGATTATGCTGTTAAGTCGGGTGCGATAAGTGACCGCTTAGGCTTAGAAAACTATATTTTAAAAATTTTATTAGGGCAATAGTCCCAACACGGTTTTATGTTTAATCATTTTATTTCACTCATCAATTTTATTACTATAGATTTCTCTCGCAGTATTCGTCCTACCGAATACATGTGGTGGTTAAGCCAAGCATTCGCATTGATAGCCATGGTGTTTTTTTTGTGGGGCTGGTCTGTTAAAAATAAAACTAAAGTAATGGTTTTGATTGGTATTGCCAGTGCTGCTATGGCAGGCTCTGCACCATTTTTAGGTAATTATAGCTTAGCAGTGTTGTTTGGTTTGGCGGCAATGCGTAACTTTGTATTTGCCTATTTAGATTGGCGTGCTATAAAAGAAAAACATGTTGCCAAATGGTTACCCTACTTGCTTGCAGGAATTTTTGCCGCTTTAACCATAACTGCTACTGCATTACTTGCACATACAGGTATGGCATTGTGGTTAGAGTGGGCAATTTGTATTACCTTACTTGGTTTAATTGCGGGCAATGTAGTAAAGGGAAGCAATGTAATGCGCATTAGCTTTATTTTTAATCGCTCGTTAAACATTATCAATCACTTGTATTTTGGCAACCTTATCTCGGTAGTGATTGCATCACTTTCTATTTGTTCTATTGCCTTATACTATATTCGTATTTTGATTGCAAGGCACAAAATGCAAAAAGCCCTTATGCTTGCGGGCATGCAAAAAAGGGGCGATGCACCTGCTGCTGCTTGTGATTGTGGTACAGACATCGCCGATGCTGCTTTATCGATTCCTCAAGAATACGATACACCCAACACTTTAGAGTTAATGCACGGCGATTGGGCAAAAGAAGAATTTTTAACAGTTGACGGCATAACATTAGAAAAGATGGTAGAGGCACAAGCAATAGTGCAAGAAGTTGCGCAAAAAGAAGACTTAGTAACAGAGGGTGTTTAATACTTGTATTGTACAAGTGTTTAACAAAAAGGCATATCCGTTACCTTAGGGTTTCCACTTATTGTTAAGCGTGTGTATGGGTATAACGCTTGACATGTATTATAAAACATGATATTCTAACTTACCAGTACCGTTTGGCAGTAGCATGCCAAATCGGTATTTTGTTTAGCTATCACTTAGGAAGAAAAACATCGTGCATTCAAATATTCAGTACTACACTTCCTTTGAGTAAGATATAAAAAATCAGTAACTATAAATAGGAGAAAATAAAAAGTTATGAGATTAGCAAAAAACAAGTGGACAGCGATAGTGTTGTCTATACTTATGGTTGTCCTTGTGGCAATACCCACTTTAACGCTTA
>JGI990J12352_1000383_pt1 | contig 10031 bp, 9 predicted proteins | sample Intmic4MA4BA4MSA_FD_12352 | JGI IMG/M metagenome (IMG submission 12352) | reverse complement strand
GCAATGCTTTGTGTTGTTTTTTCATCATCATCACCTGCCGTTATCTTTTCACTAAATACTAATAGTATACACGATTTTTCTAAAAAATGGAAGGGGTTTGGCTTTGGAAATTTTCTAACTGTTGCATTTTAATCTTTTTTGTGGTTCAATCCTGGATTCCCGAAACACATAACTAGGAATGGCTAGCAACATTTCAAGGTAAATGGTTGAGCAAGACATCATCCGGCAAATGAATGAGCCTTCTTCTGCGAATTTTAACGATGGTGAAGCCGAAACAAATTGGTTTTTACTCTTTTTTGATCAAGGTCCAATGTCCGCTGAGGAAGTGATAGCAGCTTTTGATACGTCATTAAATGCGGTTACGCTAGTTATTTTCCTGACTGCTTCAATGAGTAGTGCATTACTTGCAACAGTCGTCCCAATCCTTTATATCATGCGACTTGATCCTAAGAAAATCTTGATGTAGATTTTGAAAATAACTCGAACATCGTGAGCTTATGTTTTAAATCTTTAGATGAATAGCCAAGTTTCCGCCCACCTGATTGACGATTAAAATGTGGTTTTTTCAGTTATCTACTTGAAAAAAAAAACATTTACCTGTAAAATAGACTTTGTAAATAAATTTTACGAACTAGCCACAGTTAAAATCTGTGACCATTTCGGAGATAAAATCAGACAAAGGATCGTGATTACGATGAAAATGACATTACGTTGGTACGGACCAGGATATGATACTGTAAGTCTTGACCATATTAAGCAAATTCCAGGAGTTAAAGGCGTTGTAACCTCTTTAATGGGAAAACTTCCAGGCGAGGTCTGGACTGATGCAGATATTGCAACAATTAAAGCCGAAGCAGCCAAATCGGGATTAGATATCTTAGCTTTTGAATCAATTAATATTTCTGATGACATTAAAATTGGCACTAAAAAGCGCGACGAACATATTGCTAACTATATTAAATCACTAGAAGCAGCCGGAAAAGCTGGAATTACCACAATCTGCTATAACTTTATGCCAGTATTTGATTGGACAAGAACCGATTTATGGCGTGAGCGTGAAGATGGGTCATTTACACTTGCCTACAATCAAGAAATCATTGACAAGGTTAACATCGACGATTTAAGAAAATCAATGGAAGAAATGGCAGGTGGCCATTTACTACCTGGTTGGGAACCTGAAAGATTAGGCAAAATCCGCGAATTATTTGACGCATATAAAGACGTTGACGAAGAAAAATTATTCCAAAATCTCGTGTACTTCCTCAACGCAATCGAAGCGGTCTGTAGCAAATATAAAATCAAAATGGCAATTCACCCAGACGATCCAGCTTGGCCAATTTTCGGATTACCTCGCATTATCACCAACAAAAAACAAATCCAAAGATTATTAACAACTGTTGATAAACCACACAACAACCTTACACTTTGTAGCGGCTCACTAGGAACAAACCCTAAAAACGACATGGTTGACATCATTCACGCAGCAAAAGGACGCATTCCATTTGCACATTTAAGAAATGTTCGCCACAATAGCGAAGGCGACTTTGAAGAATCAGCACATTTATCAAGTGACGGTTCAATCGACATGTATGCCTTAATCAAAGCCTTACATGATACAGGCTTTGACGGCATTTACCGACCAGATCATGGTCGCATGATTTGGGGAGAACAAGCTTTACCAGGATATGGATTATACGACCGCGCTCTTGGAGCTTCTTACATGGAAGGTATTTGGGAAGCGTTAGAAAAACAAGCAAAATAAAACCTAAAAGGAATGACGATAATGAACTTAACATTAGCAGGAATCAAAGAAACTACTGCTTGGGAAGACGCTAACATCAGCTTGCCTAAGTACGACGTAGCCGCAATGAGAAGCCAAACAAAAGCAAAGCCAACTTGGATTCACTTTGGCGCTGGCAACATTTTTCGCATCTTCCTTGGCGGTGTTGCCCAAGATTTACTCGAAGCTAACCTGATGGAAACAGGCATTACCTGTGTTGAAACCTTCGACGAAGAAATCATTGAAAAAATTTATAAACCTTTTGACAATCTAGTTCTTAGCATCATGCTAAAAGCCGATGGCACAACCGATAAGCGCGTGCTGGCATCGCTAGCCGAAGGCTTAACCGCCGATAAAACACGACTAGCTGAAATTTTTAAAAACCCGTCTTTACAAATGGCATCCTTTACAATTACTGAAAAGGGCTACGCGCTAAAAGATCCCAACGGCAATTTCTTTCCGTGGATTCTTGAAGAAGTTGAAAACGGGCAAGCTAAAGCCAGCTCAGCAATGGGCATTGCTACCGCAAGTCTTTACGAACGCTATTTAGCTGGTGGCTACCCAATCGCCGTTGTCTCAATGGATAACTGTGCTCACAATGGCGCTATCTTAAAAAACGCGATAACAACGCTAGCTTCTGCGTGGCAAGCCAAAGGCTTTGTCGAAGCTGGCTTTGTTGATTATTTAAACAACGAAGAATTGGTAACATTTCCGTGGTCGATGATTGACAAAATCACCCCGCGCCCAGCAGAATCAATCGCAACGGAGTTAGCCAACTTAAAAATTGCCGATATGAGCCCGATTACAACTAATAAACGTACGTTTATCGCGCCATTCGTTAACGCCGAAGTTCCACAATATTTAGTCATCGAAGATAAATTTCCCAACGGTCGTCCTGCCTTTGAAAAGGTCGGAGCAGGTGTTTATTTAACGGATCAAGCAACGGTAAATAAAGTTGAACAAATGAAAGTAACAACGTGTTTAAATCCGTTGCACACAGCGCTCGCCGTTTATGGTTGTGTCCTTGGTTATACGTTAATTGCCGATGAGATGCAAGATGCACAGCTAAAGAAATTGGTTTGGCAAATTGGGCCAGTGGAAGGGATGCCGGTTGTGACAGACCCTGGGATTTTATCGCCACAAGAATTTGTTGAAGAGGTGATCAATGTCAGATTTCCGAATCCATTTATGCCAGACGCGCCACAAAGAATTGCAACCGATACATCGCAAAAAGTCGGGATTCGCTTTGGTGAGACAATTAAGGCTTATATGGCTAAAGATGGCGATGCGAAAAAGCTAAAAGCTATTCCACTTGCAATTGCCGGTTGGTGTCGTTATTTGCTCGCAGTTGATGATAATGGTCAAGCATTTACATTGTCAGATGATCCAATGCTTGCCGAATTAACGGCACTTGTCGCAGAAATTAAAGTCGGAGACGTGAGTACTTACCAAGGACAGCTAAAATCGCTATTGGCAAATTCTAACATTTTTGGAGTTGACTTATATGTTGCTGGCATTGGTGATTATATCGAAGAGTTATTCGTAGAACTTATCCAAGGGCCAGGCGCCGTTCGCGCAACACTAATCAAACATTTAGGATAAATTAATAAAGATTAGACGAGTGCAAGCTCGTCTTTTTCCAAAGGGGTGACTATTTTTATGCAACCAATTGAACGAGGGCTATATTACTACTTTAGAATTTGCTTTAATTGGTATTTTTACTACCAAAACGACCGCTATTTATCGTCATTTAACAAAAATAAATAAAATTTTAGCCACGAATTTAGGCGATAAGAGCGGTGCTTTCAGCGTATGTCGAAAACTCTCTTCTTGCCGAAAATGCGAGTGATATCGTTTTTCCTCCCCTTAAATGCACCTCAAAACGACTCAAATTCACTTTAAGCCCTCTAAATACACCCTTTAAGTGAAAAAATAATAGCATTTCCCCTGATAAAAAAGTTATTTACCTTGATTTATGACATTTTTTAATCAACATCTGGTATAATATTACCCGTGATAGAAAATACAGTGAAATCGTCACCGCTTAATGGTATGCTACAGCAAATAATTAGCACAATTTTCATGCTTCCTTGGGTAAGCGGATAAATCAAAGGGGGAATTGGGCGCAATGACAAAATTGCCGACAATTCGATTTAGCCAATACCTGATAAATTGTATCTGGGGTAAGGTGGCTAAGCATTTGCTCACGAAGCATCGCAATCTTTACATTATTAGCTAAGCCGTGATGTCGTAGATTTCTTCATAATAAATAATCCTGTTACTAGCAGAATTATTACGAAAGGAGACATATTATACATTATCTCGACAAGCTTTATTAAAAATTATCAAACAGTCTTAACTTTTCTGCCAATAAAATCTAGCTATTCATCGGCAGGAAATTTCAGAGGAATTGGGGCGTGCAACACTGCATTGGGGGAAAGACAACTATCCATGTTTGGGGAACGCAAAATTGTTCATTTGAACAAATTGCAAAACATGATAGCGTGTCTAGAGGTTAAATTAAATTTTAAAAGCGATAAGCGTTGGTTTGAAACATTTCAAGCTATGCCTATCGCTTTTAAAATCTGCCCTCCAAATGAAAAAAGCAACAATAAATTGAAAAATTTATAAAATTAGCGAAAATAGCTTAAAATGGCGGAAATTGTGGCAAAAATTCGATAAAATTGTTTAAGCGCATTATTTTTGATTCTTGATTAAGTAAAAATTCTATGCTATAATTATCTTAACTTACGGATTGTGAAAACATTGGAAACAGAAAAAAAAATTCACAATGCTAATTTAAACTAATTTAATGATTTGATTCGTCATTAAGAATACTAAATTTTGGGTTAATGCTATCAAGGACGAATTAAGTAGTTGCATATTTTTACGCGACCACCTAAATCGGCTTTGTTTTTGTTTAAACCGCTAAATTTATGAAAAGGAGAAATATATGTTAAACGTTGTTTTGTGCGAAGACAATCCAGAAATTATTAGCTCAGTAAAAAGAATTATTAGCGACTATAGCTTAATGGAAGGCTTACAAGATATCAACATCGAACTAGTAACCGCCAATCCACTTAAAGTTTTAAAACTGTTCAGAACAAGTATCAAACACCACGATGGGAGGGTTGAATGTTTTGCGGAGCCACTAAAACACCGCTTATTACTCTTAGATATTGACTTAGGCGAACTAGGAAAAGAACAAGGCCTTGACGGTGTTAGCCTAGCACGCGAAATCAGGAAATTTGATATTAGCTCTAATATTGCGTTTTTAACAAATAACCGACTAGCGATTACCGATGTGATTAACTATAAAACGGCACCGCTAGCATATCTAATTAAACCCTTTCTCGGCGAAAGCGAAGAACTACTAAAATTACAAATTATCGACTTATTAACAACAGCATACTCACGAATGAGTAAAGACGTTGTTGACAAAAAGATAATTGAGTTTAAAACTGGTCACCGTAAAATCCATGTGAATTTAGCAGACATTTACTATGTCCATGGAAATGACAATAAAAACGAAAATGTTGACGATGAAATTAAATCCGCAGCTACCGTTCTTTGTGAAGTTGGTGGTAAACAATATCTGAAACGCTCGTTGAATTTTTACGACCAACACATTCCAGAATTAGTCAAACTTGGTAAATCCTACCTAATTAACCCACTTAACGTTAGAGGCACACGGACTACCAAAAAATACGGATTCTTGACAATCGCAAATGGCGAAGAATTACGCGTCATGCGTGAATCGTTTGACTTATACGAAATGCGGGTTAACGAAATGATGGCAGACGCTTAAATTTTGGCAATTATCGCAATAAACTAGGAAGTTCTCAAAACATTCGAATAAAAATGCAAACCAAAAACTACCAATCGTGGATTAAAAGTGATATAATGATAATAATACTTACCAACAACCATGTATTAATAAGGAGGCAAACAATGGAAAAATATTTTGGAACTGACGGAATTCGAGGCATTGCTAACACAGAACTAACAGTAGAATTAACGATGAAACTAGGACGTGTTTTAGGTGCTAGATTAACTAATAACAATGCCCAATCTAAGGTACTTATTGGGCGCGACACCCGAATATCAGGTAAAATTCTAGAAGGCGCACTAATTGCAGGCCTAGCTTCAACTGGCGTAAACGTTATGAATTTGGGTGTCATCTCAACACCAGGCGTTGCCTACCTAACAAAAAAGCTAAATATGGATGCTGGTATCATGATTTCCGCATCCCATAACCCAGTAGAAGATAATGGCATTAAAATTTTTCAAAGTGATGGCTATAAACTAAGCGATGCTATCGAAAACGAAATAGAACTACTACTAAACGCTGACATCGACAACTTGCCACGCCCAACCGGTGGTGAACTTGGAACAATTGAAAGCTTTAAAATGGGCGTTGATAAATACATCAACTTCTTAAAAACGACCATCGATACAGACTTAGCCGAATTTAAAATCGCCCTTGACTCCGGGCACGGCGCCGCCTCAGCACTTGCCCGCAAACTATTTGTTGGCTTAGGCGCCGAAATCATCACCATTGGCGCCAATCCGAATGGGCTTAACATTAACGATGGCGTTGGCTCAACTCACCCTAAAGCCTTGCAAGAAGTCGTCGTTGCCGAAAGCGCTGATTTTGGCTTTGCCTTTGACGGCGATGCTGACCGTGTAATCGCAGTTGACAATCATGGTCAAATCATTGATGGTGATCATATCATGTTTATCCTCGGCAGACACTTGCGAGATTTAGGAACATTAAAAGATGATGTTATCGTTTCGACAGTGATGAGCAATTTGGGCTTTTACAAATCAGTCGAAGCAGCAAATTTAAAAACAGTTACCACTAAAGTGGGCGACCGCTATGTCCTAGAAAAAATGCTTGCCGAAGGCTACACTTTGGGCGGTGAGCAATCAGGACACATTATCATGCTTGACTATTTAACAACAGGAGACGGACTTTTAGCTGCCGTCCAAATGGCGAGTGCGATAAAAAAATCTGGCAAAACCTTAGCAGAACTAGCTAGCGATATGCCAAAATTCCCCCAGCTACTAGAAAATTTACGGGTCACTAACAAAGAAGCTATCGGCGCTCACCCAGAAGTTCTGGCAAGCATCGCCCAAGTAGAAAATGAAATGGCAGGAGATGGTCGCGTCCTAGTTCGCGCATCTGGGACAGAGCAACTATTACGAGTGATGGTCGAAGCTAAAACTGATGAGTTATGCAAAGAATACGTTTGTCGGCTTGTTGATGTTGTCAAAAAGGTTGACGAATCAGGATAAATGTGATAAAATATTTAGGTTGCTAGTGCCTTTTGTGGCCTACAACCGCACGAATCTAGGTTTTAAAATGCTAGGATTAGCTACCTAATGCGGCGAGTCTTGGGACTATTAAATAATACACGGAGGTGCAAGTATGTACGCTATTATTAAAACCGGTGGAAAACAAATTCAAGTTTCTGCAGGAGATGAGATTTACATTGAAAAATTAAATGTTGAAGCAGGTGCAACTGTAACATTTGATGAAGTAGTGATGATTGGTGGTAAAGAGGTTAAAGTTGGGACGCCGCTAGTTGCCGGCGCAAATGTTGTCGGTGTTGCTGAGCGTCACGGTCGTGGGCAAAAGCTGATCGTTTTCAAATACAAACCGAAAAAAGGTTACAAGCGAAAACAAGGTCACAGACAGCCTTACACTAAAGTTGTCATTACAGAAATCAACGCTTAATCCATGATTAAGGCGAGATTTGAATATATCGGTGAAGATTTGCAAGCTTATGAAATTTCAGGACATGCATTCTCAGATGAGCCTGGGAAAGATTTAGTTTGTGCCGGTGTTAGCGCTGTTGCCTTTGGATTAACTAATGCTTTAATCGGGCTTGGTTTAGATGAGGCGCGCGTTAAACTAGCTGATGGCTACTTACGAGTTGATATGCGTGAAGCTGATTATGATATGACGGCGATTATTTACGGTTTGATTGTTTCGCTAGAAACAATTGAACGCGAGCACGATGAATACTTATCAGTTATTATGGACGTAGAATAAAATTTTAATAAAAAGAAGGAGGAACTTCGATGTTAACTTTAAATTTACAATTTTTCGCATCGAAAAAAGGCGTAGGTTCAACGAAAAACGGTCGTGATTCAGAATCTAACCGCCTTGGCGCGAAAAGAGCCGATGGTCAACCAACTAAAGCGGGCATGATTATCTATCGCCAGCGTGGCACTAAAATCTATCCGGGTGAAGGTGTCGGAATGGGCAAAGATCATACTTTATTTGCTAAAGTTGATGGTGTTGTTCGCTTTGAACGCCTCGGACGAAGCAAGAAGAAAGTATCAGTTTACGCTAACGCTTAAAATTAATTAATAAACTAGTCGACCAAATGGTCGGCTTATTTGTTGGGAGGAGGCATTTTAATGTTTGTTGACCAGGTCACAATAAAAGTAGCTGCTGGCAACGGCGGTAACGGTATCGTTGCCTTTAGAAGAGAGAAATATATTGACAAAGGCGGGCCTGCTGGCGGCGATGGTGGTCACGGTGGCTCTGTCATCTTTGAAGTTTGCGCAGGGTTATCAACGCTACTGGATTTACGATATAATAAAATTCTTCAGGCGCCTCATGGTGAAAACGGAATGGCAAAAAATTGTCACGGGAAAAATTCTGAAGATTTAATCGTCAAAGTCCCAATTGGTACGGTGCTCTACAACGCCGAAACCGGCGGAGTAATTGCCGATTTAACCGCTATTAGCCAACGGAAAATAGTTGCCCAAGGTGGGCGTGGTGGGCGTGGCAATGCTCGTTTTGCAACGCCTCGAAACACGGCGCCCGANCTTGCCGAAAATGGCGAAATCGGACAAAAGCTAACGATTCGCGCAGAGCTAAAACTACTCGCGGATATCGGGCTAGTCGGCTTTCCAAGTGTTGGCAAATCGACGTTAATTTCTGTTGTTTCCGCTGCTAAACCGAAAATTGCCAATTATCATTTTACAACATTAGTGCCCAATTTAGGCGTTGTTGCTGTTCCGGACGGTCGTTCATTTGTAATGGCTGACCTACCTGGCTTAATCGAAGGGGCTGCTTCGGGAACGGGACTTGGTCATCAGTTCTTGCGCCATATTGAAAGAACTCGGGTTCTCTTGCACGTTATTGATATGTCGGCAAGTGAAGGGCGCGNTCCGTTTACCGATTATGTTACAATCAATAATGAGCTTGGGCAATATCAGTATAAGCTACTTGAGCGCCCGCAAATTATTGTTGCAAATAAGATGGATTTAGATGGTGCCCATGAGCAACTAGAACGATTTTTAACGCAGTTGTCCAAAGACAAGACAGTTGAAGAAATTGAGGAAATCTTAGTCATTCCAATTTCTTCAGCAACGCGTAAAGGCATTAACGAATTGTTATACAAAGCTGCGGATTATTTAGCAAAGACGGCAGAATTTCCCTTATATGACGAGGCGGATATGGAGCAGACAGTTGTGTATAAGTTCGAACCTGAAGAAGCTCAATTTGTTATTTCAAAAGCTGATGACGGCATTCTTACCGTTACAGGTGTGGCAATTAATCGCATTATGCACCAGACGAATTTTGCACAGGAAGCTTCTGTACAGCGATTTGCTAGAACATTACGTCATCTTGGCGTCGATGAAGAACTCCGAACGCTCGGCGCCGTTGATGGCGACACAATTCGTGTATTAGATTTTGAATTTGAATTTAAAGAGTAGCTTCGCTGCCAAATTAATCAGTTTATCCGCGGTGTAGCCTGCCAAACAAGGCATAATCTAACTTTTTAAAATTTTGATGCAAGCGAAAAGGGACTGGTAGTAATCGACTATCAGGCCCTTTTTAAGCTTCCTTGAGTTAAATGTCCCTAGCTATCAATATCGTTGGCTGGTAAATTTTTAATTATTGTCCCGTTTTTTGTAACTAATAATCCAGTTTGCAACCATTACTATGAATGCAATCGTCATCAATGTTAATGTAACAATATTTGCTGTATTTAAGTTTGCAAAATCTAAGCTAAATAGTGTTGCAATCATTAAAATTATTAAAAATATATCGTATATCTTGATCATGTCGCCAAAGTGGAGGATAATGGTCAAGCCTCTCTATTGTTGATTAGCAAGAACATTTTTGTTGCCTCCACTTTTTTTCACCTCCTCACCGATTTGTGGTATAAGCCGATTTGCCCAAGTTGTAAGTATTATTGTACCACGAACTAGCACATAAAACAATCCC
>JGI990J12352_1000382_pt1 | contig 10048 bp, 9 predicted proteins | sample Intmic4MA4BA4MSA_FD_12352 | JGI IMG/M metagenome (IMG submission 12352) | reverse complement strand
TGATGGAGGCATTATATACGTTTTACAAAATTCGCCCGATTGTATTAATTGATGAATATGATGACCCGATTATTGAAGCTCATAAAGGAAATTTCAGAAGCGAATTTACTAGCTTTTATGCCACATTTTTAACCAAAGCTTTAAAAGGAAATCCGCACCTAGGACAAGCCTTACTAACAGGAATCCAACGGGTTGCCAAAGAAAGTATTTTTTCAAAGTTGAACAATATTGTAGTTTATAACGTGCTTGATGAACAGTATGCGACTTATTTTGGATTGACAGAAGCTGAAACAAGCAAATTATTAGAATATTATGACCTTAAACTAAATGATGATGTAAAATCGTACTATGATGGTTACCATTTTGCAGGAATTGATATTTATAACCCTTGGTCAGTACTTAGCTATGCAAGCAAGAAAAAATTAAAAAGCTATTGGCTATACACGTCAACGAATGCACTAATTCATGAAGCGGTTAAATCAACAGATGATGAATTTCATCGTGTATTTGAGAAATTAATTAAAGATGGACAAGTAACGGTAAGGGTTGATCTTGAAGCATCATTTGCGGAGTTACCCAAAACATCAACGTTGTGGGGACTATTTGTGAATGCAGGGTATTTAACGGTTATTCATGAGGATTATCGGCGAAATAGATTTACGCTTCGTATTCCTAATGAGGAAATCAAATCAGAATTTGAAGGTTTAGTAAGCACCTACACAAAATTATCAGATGACAGATTAAAAGATATGTTTGATGCCCTAACAACAGGCAAAATGGACGAATTTTTAACCATCTACAAAAAGCTAGTTTTAGAATCAACAAGCTACCATGATGCAAGAGAGAACGCCTACCACATGTTGATGCTTGGCATGGTCATGCACCTAAGAGAATTATATGATATAACGAGTAATATTGAATCAGGACATGGTCGCAGTGATCTTATAATGAAGTCAAAAGATGTGAAACGTTCGCACATTGTAATCGAGTTTAAGCAGGGCGAAAATATCGAAAAGCTAAAACACGAAGCACTTGAACAGATTGAAGAACAGAAATACCATACAGGATTAACAGGAAATGTACTGTGCGTGGGCGTTGCTCATCATAAAAAACGTTGTGAATTAGCCCATAAATTAATCACTGTTTAATAAATACCCAGCCACATTTTTATTTAAACGTTATTGAATAATTAATTACGAGCCAGTGTGCACTAGGTCTTTTTTCGCCCCAAAAAAGGGATTGTCTTGCTTTTTCCTTAACAAGACAGCCCCTTTTGATGGTCAAAAGACGCGTGAGCGCGCCATTTTAACCTCCTAATGTAACATCTTGCGTTTGGTACCAATTGATTGCGTCGGTGATATGTTGGTTCTCATAATCTGGCCAGAGCGCATCTACAACGAAGAAGTCTGAGTAGACGGATTGAACCGGCAAAAATCCAGATAGACGGCGCATGCCACCCCAACGGATAATCATATCCATTCGCGTAATCGCTTCTGAACGTAAATTTTTCGTGACATGACCGCCATTGATGCCTTGTAAATCCCACTTCCAGCCATAATTGACCAGGAAATTAACCTTTATTTTCGGCTCGCCAAATGTTTGTGCTGTCAAGTATGGTCGCAACGCATCGGGAAAAAACTTTGAATCTGCATCGCCGACAACGAGCACTGAGACGTCTCCCTCTGCACAAGTCAGCGCCACCGCCTCAACACATGCGTCTTGAAACGCCTTAACTTGCCCCGCTGGTCGCCGACAATTATCAATTGTAAATCCATAAAATGTCAATTCTGAAACGTCATACGCTTTCAACATTCTTAGCGCCCCGATGCCAGGGTGCAAACCGCGCGCATAACCGTCGCCCTTCTCAAGTCCTTTTTCATTTGCCCAACGTCTATTTCCATCTGGAATAATGCCAATATGTTTCGGTATTCTCACTTTCACACACGCCCCTGACTATTTATTATCACCCCATTTTATGAGCAAGTTGCCGATTATATACATGCGTAAAAACACGGATAATGGCGCTCGTGACCTAATACTAATTGACCCTCAAATTTGTGATGATTTGCCCATTATACGTTTTCGACTAGGTCTGTAGCGTATTTGGAGGGATACATAAAGACTTAGTCTCCTAGTACAATGAAAAAATTATCTACAAATAATTTCTATTTTAAAATTCAATTAGTATAAACTAGTACACCCACTCGAAATTAACAATCCAATACCTGATAAAAATTCCAAAAGTCATTGTCGGCTCCTCCTTACGTACTGTTCTAGTACGAGGCGTCGTCGCCTCATCGAATTTTGAAATTTTTATTTAAACGTTATTGGATAATTAATTATGAGCTGGTGACTAGACATCGTCTAGCTCAGGTCACAGCGTCTTTTGAGACATCTAACGATTCAAAATTTTTCTCTTTGTACAGCAGTACTTTTCTACATCTTGTGGTATAATGTGGTATAATAAAGATAATGAAAAATTTTGGAGGTGTAGCTATGAAAAAAATTGACTTAGGAAAAAGTGGTTTAGAAGTTTCAAATGTTTCACTAGGTTGTATGCGTATGGGTGAGTTTTCAGCGAGTGACGCGGGCGCTATTATTAACAAAGCATATGAATCTGGTATCGATTTTTTCGAACACGCTGATATTTATGGTGGTGGTGTGTGTGAAGAGATTTTTGCTAAAGGTCTAACCGAATCGGGGATCAAGCGTGAGGATATTTTCATTCAAACAAAGTGTGGAATTCGTCCAGATGTTGGTACCTTTGACTTCTCAAAAGAGCATATACTAGAATCGGTTGAAAAAAGTCTAAAACGTCTCGACACCGACTATATCGACGTACTTGCCTTGCATAGACCTGATATACTCATGGAGCCAGAAGAAGTGGCGACCGCGCTTGATGAACTACATAAATCAGGAAAAGTGCGCCACTTCGGCGTGAGCAATCAAACACCAATGCAGATGCAACTCTTGCAAAAATACGCCCCACAAAAGCTAATCGTTAATCAGATGCAGTTTAGTATTATGCACACACCAATGCTTGATTTCGGTATCAACGCCAACATGACTGGTGATGCTGCCATCAATCGCCATGGTGAAGTCATCGAATATTGCCGCCTAAACGACATCACAATCCAGGCATGGAGTCCATACCAATACGGATTTTTCGAAGGTGTATTCATCGACAATCCCAAATTCCCAGAATTAAACGCCAAACTGCAAGAAATCGCCGACAACTACTACACGACCCCAACTGGTATTGCAACAGCTTGGATTTTAAGGCACCCAGCTAACATGCAGACAGTTATTGGGACAATGAATCAGGAACGAATTGCCCAAATCGCAAGTGCAGCGACGATTACCATTTCTAGAGAAGAATGGTACGACATTTACAAAGCAGCAGGTAATATTTTGCCGTAGATTTGGATTTTTATTAAGCACTTGCCGTAAAGTCCGAAGGAAAAGCGAAAGCGAGTGGGTTAGGTTTCCGCCAAATCTTGAGATTTTCAGGGGCTGACGCAGAATAGAAAAATCAAAATCCAAAAGGGCCTAAAACGGGAAAAGTATGCCCATTATGATCATTTTTGCATGAAAATAAGTCAAATTTCTCCATTTTTGATTTTTAAAATCCTATTTTGCATCAGCCTCAGTGAAAACTAGACAAATGGAAACGAGAGATTTAAGGAAGACTACGAAGCTTGCGACTAGACAAGGCCAGTGCGACCTAGATGAATGTTGATAGTGGGGGATAATTGCCATGGAGTCAATCTATGGCAATTATCAAGTTTTTAAAGACGCATCCGAATTGATTCGGATGCGCCATTTGAATTGGGTTGAAGGTTTTATAAAAGGAAGATGGGAAGCTTGCCCTTTTCGGAGGTTTTTGGGTATGATTAAAAAATTGTTGAATATGCAGCGTGAGTATGGGCGGGAGTCGCGCTTGGCGGCGTTTTTGGTTGTGGTTGAGGTTTCGATTGAGATGTTGATTCCGTTTTTGATGGCGCTGATTATTGATCGGGGGATTTATGGGCAGGATATTGGGGCAATTTTGAGGTATGGTGGGCTTTTGATTTTGTGTGCGGGTACGACACTGACGATGGGGATTTTTTCGGGGCAGATGGCGGCTCGGGCTTCGGCGGGGTTTGCTAAAAATATTCGACATGATGTGTTTCATAAAATTCAGGAGTTTTCGTTTCATCGGATTGATGAATTTTCGCGTGCCAGTTTGATTTCTAGGTTGACGACGGATGTGTCTAATATTCAGGTGACGTATCAGGCGATGCTACGGATTGTGGTGCGTGCGCCGATGATGATGGTCGTGTCTTTTACAATTATTGCAATGATGAATGTTCAGTTGTCTTTGATATTTGTCGCAATTGTACCGCTTTTGGGTGCGTTGGTTTATACCTTTATTAGGCGTTCACGCAAGATATACGCACGAGTGTTCAAGCATTATGATACGATTAATAACGTGGTTAGTGAGAATTTGAACGCCATACGTTTTGTGAAATCTACAACATCTGAGTCAAGAGAGATGGATAAACTTGAACGTGCGACTGGAGACCTGTATGACGACTTCACGAAGGCAGAGAAATTGTTGACATTTAATCTGCCAGTTTCGCAACTCAGTATTTATGCGTGCATTTTGTTTATTTCGTTTTTTGGCGCCCATCTGGTTGTCGGTGGCGACCTTACGACAGGACAACTGATGAGCATTTTCACTTATGCGTTCCAAATTTTAATGGGATTGATGGTACTGACGTTTTGGATAACGATGTATGTAGGTTCACTCCCTGCTATCACAAGAATTATGGAAGTAATGGACGCTAAAATTGATATACGAGACGATGAACTAGCGCTAGGTCTAGACGAGGTGAAAAGTGGCAACATCCGCTTTGAAGGCGTAAATTTCAGATACAAAAAAGATGCACCGATGGCGCTTGAAGGTATCAATCTGGACGTTCCTAGCGGGAGTACGGTCGGCATTATCGGGATATCAGGTAGCGGGAAAACGACCCTCGTTTCATTAATTTCACGATTATATGATGCTGAAGATGGCGCTGTGTACGTAGATGACGGTGACGTTCGTGGCTACAAGCTTAAACATCTTCGAGACGCAGTGGCCGTTGTTTTGCAAAAAAATATGTTGTTCTCAGGCAGCGTGCGAGAAAATTTGCAATTTGGTAACCCTAAGGCAACGGAAGAAGAAATCAAGCAGTCATGCGACATCGCCCAAGCTTCAGAGTTTATCGAAAAAATGCCCGAGAAATACGACACAAAAATTGACGAATTAGGAACAAATCTTTCAGGGGGCCAGAAGCAGCGCATCACGATTGCGCGTGCCCTGGTCAAAAAACCAAGCATACTCATACTAGATGACTCGACGTCGGCAGTTGACGTTGCCACAGAAAGAGAAATTTTCGCAAGTTTTAAGCAATATATGCCAAACGTGACAAAGTTAGTCNTTTCAGCAAGGGTTGCGTCCATAAAAGATATGGATCAAATTATCGTCATGAATGAGGGGCGCATTGATGCAGTAGGAACTCATGAAGCGGTCATGGCAACAAGCCAAATTTACGCCGATATTTATAAAGCACAGCAAGAATGGGAGGTGGACAACCTTGACGCAGATAAATCGTAAAAAAGTAGATAAACCGATGCAGGCACTTGGGCGATTATTTGGCTATGTAAGGCGCGATTATAAATGGACGTTAGTCCTCGTATTCTTTGCGATTGGCTTTAGTGTGTTCGCCCAAGTTCGAGGTGCTTTATTTTTACAAGTTGTTGTTGATGAGCATATCATGCCTTTCACCGCCATCGGTATACTTGATTATACAGGATTGATTTCTGCGCTTATCTGGATGGGAGTCATCTATGTCATTGGTGCCATTTCAACGTGGATTTTCCAATTTTTTATGGTCATTGTTTCCGCAGGTGTCCAAAGAAAAATTCGCAATGAGATGTTTGCCAATATGCAAAGCCTCGACATCAAATATTTCGATGAAAATATGCATGGTGATTTAATGAGTCGTTATACCAATGATGTTGATACTATGCGTTCAATGCTGACTCAAGCGATTCCAGAGACCGTGCGTGCCATTTTTACGATTGTGATTACCTTTATTGGAATGGTGAGTCTTAGTCCGATGCTTAGTTTTATTGTCACGGTGTTTGTTTTGATGATGTTTGGCGTGACGAAATATATCACCAAAAAGAGTCGGGCAAGTTTTTCATTACAGCAAAAAGCGATGGGTAAGTTAAATGGCTATATCGAAGAAATGATGAGTGGGCAGAAAGTTGTAAAAGTGTTTGCACGTGAAAAGCAGGTCAAGCAAGAGTTCGATGATTTAAATGATGGATTGACAACGCATATCAGAGAAGCAAATCGCTACTCTAATATTTTATTTCCCGTACTCGTCAATTTAGGTCATTTACTCTACGGAATCGTTGCCTTAATAGGTGGTGTTATGGTGATTGGTGGCGTTGGCGGACTTAGCATCGGGATGGTGGCAAGTTTTCTATATTTAAGTCGTACCTTCGTTATGCCTGTTAGTCAAATTTCTTTGCAAATCAACGCAACCGTTATGGCACTTGCCGCAAGTGAGCGCATTTTTGCCATTCTAGATGAAAAAGCTGAAATCAACGAAGGAACAAGAAAAATTCAGGCAGCAACTGGTAATATCGAATTTCAAAATGTTCACTTTAGCTATCAAGAAGGCAAACCTGCATTACGAGGTATCTCATTTAACATAAATAGTGGTGAAAAAGTAGCCATCATTGGTAAAACGGGCGCAGGAAAAACAACCATTAGCAATCTTATTACCAGATTTTATGATATAAATGAAGGTCAAATTTTATTTGATGGAATCGACATACGTGATTTCGATAAGCAATCTTTACGTGGGCAAGTGGGCATTGTGCTGCAAGATACTAAGCTATTTACTGGAACAATTGCCGACAACATCAAATATGCAAAACCTGACGCAAGTTTTAACGAAATCCAGGACGCGGCGAAAATGGCTCATGCCCATGAATTTATTGAAAAATTGCCAAAAGGATACGATACCATCATAACGGATAACGGAGCCGCGCTTTCAGTCGGGCAAGCACAATTAATTGGCATCGCACGAACGCTCATTACCAATCCATCCATCATTATTTTGGACGAAGCGACCGCCAACGTCGACACGCTCACGGAAAAACTTGTCCAAAAAGCATTCAAATCACTCATGCAAAATAGGACATCTATAGTTATCGCCCACAGATTGTCCACGATTTTGGACGCTGATAACATCTTAGTTATGGACGAGGGCAAAATTATCGAAGGCGGCAGTCATCATCAACTCCTCGAACTTGGTGGCCGTTATGCCGACCTTTACAACATGGCGCGTGGAGTAGAATAAAACACTTTTTCAAATGGCGCACGTGACATCACGTCACGGCGTCTTAAAACCCTATCTATGCGTATAATTCAGCATTTGTAACTTAGTGAAGAGGAGGAATAAGGTTGAAAAACAAAATTAAGTGCTCATCAAGCATTACTGTAAAAGATGCCCATACTTAAATTAGAAAATACGTGTACGATTCTAAATTGGAAAGAAGAACTCGACCGTTATTTAACTTACCAAAGAGCAGATATTCTCGAAGGAAAGGGGGAAATTTCAAGAAAAACAGCTGAAAATAAAATTCAGGATGAACTTGAAAAATACCTAAAGAAAAATACACTTACCGAGAGGATTGACAGAGATTTTGTTGAGGTGTTGAATCAGAAAGCCAAAAAAATTGGGGTTAAGAAATAAAGTCAGAAAAATTTATAATAAATTATAGTCACTTTTTAGATATGGGATTCATTTATTTAGAAATAAAATCCAGATAATCAAATTTTTTAGGACGAAAAGTATCAGACGAATAGTCTGGTGCTTTTCGCATTTTGAAGTGTTTTGTGCTTGTGTTTTAAAATTGTACATGTTAAGCTAGGTTGGTGTCAAAATTCGATAAGGAGCGGGATTTATGTCGCTGTTTGTATTAAAAGGGGTTAATTATGAAAATATTGTTAGTTATTCGGACATTGAGATTTCGGAGGGGGGGGCTACTTTTATTTGTGGGGATAGTGGGTCTGGGAAAAGTACGCTTTTAAAGTTGCTCAATGGTATTCTAACGCCAAGTGCGGGGATGATTACTTATTTGGGTGAAGATATTGGGCGTTATGATTCGATTGTTTTGCGACGCGCCGTTCTGCTCGTGAGTCAGGCGGCTTATTTGTTTGATGATCGGTCGATTCGGGATAATTTTAAGGCGTACTATGATTATCGAGAAATGACGTGTATCGGTGATGAGGAAATGGCGCAATTTTTGGCGGTATGCTCGTTTGATCTTTCGTTAGATACGATGAGTTATAATTTGTCTGGTGGTGAGAAGCAACGGGTATTTATTGCTATTTGCTTGTCGTTTGGGTCAAAAGTGTTAATGTTGGACGAGCCGACAAGTGCACTTGACGCACGGAATGCAAATGCGTTGATGGAAAATATTAAATTGTTCTGTGCGCAAAAAGGACAAACACTTCTTGTGGTATCTCATGATAAGAAAATAGTGGATAAATTTGCGGATAAGACGGTTCATTTAGGGGGTGATGGGGAATGACAGGCGTTGTTGCTTTGGATATTAAGCAGTTTTTGCTCGTTTATTTGCTGCTTCTTGTTGTGTTATTTATTATGAAGACATGCAAAATAAATCAAACGAAGTTACTTGTTGTTTCAAGTTTACGGATGACAGTCCAGTTGGTATTGGCAGGATTGGTGTTGACATATTTTTTCCAAAATCCGCACCCATTGTTTACGGTGATTTATCTGACTGTTATGACTGGGTTTTCGATTTATATGGCGTTGTCTAAGAATCAGGCGATTAATAAGAGGTTTCAGATGATTGTAGGAATTTCTTTAGGCTCCGCAGGCGTTGCGATTATTTGCTTTTTTATTGTTGTTGTGGTTAGGGTTGATTTGTTTAATCCACAATATACGATTCCAATCGGTGGTATGATTATGGGCAATGCTATGAAGGGTGTAAGTTTGGGTCTTAAGACGTTTAATGAAAGTACAAAAGCCCAGAGAAATCGGATTGATACGTTGATAAATATGGGCGTTACCCCGAAGAAAGTGTTGATGCCATTCGTTAATCAAGCGATTGAAACGGCGACGCTACCAACGATTATTTCGATGTTGAGTATGGGAATTATTTCGTTGCCAGGGATGATGTCTGGACAAATGATAGCGGGAACATTACCGATGACAGCGATTTTGTATCAAATTTCGATTAATGTTGCGATTACAACGGTCACTTGTGTTGCTGTATTTTGCTCGCTTTACTTCGGATTTAGAACGTTATATAATGATAAGAATCAAATTCAAATATAGGAGTGTTGAGAGATATGGGTTGTCGTCGTGTAAAGGAATGTCCTTGTCCTAAAAAGGAATGTCCGCATAATGGAACTTGTTGTACCTGCATTAAAAAGCATCGTGATACTGATTCTTTACCATATTGCCTTTTTCCAGAAAATGATAAGAGTGTCACACATTATTATAGCAAATTGAAGGAACGTTTTGATAAGTAGTCAACCTGATGATTTGGTAGAATTTTTTAGGAATTTAGAAAGTCAAAGACAATTGTGTGAGTACGATAGTGAAATCAGAAGAATAGAAGAACATCCAGCGATTGGTAACGCCTCGATTTTTAGGCATTTTCCGAACAATCTTACCATAAAAGGAGTGTCATTTTAAAAATAAGTTATCTACAACTCACAAAGTTTAAGCAATTTTGACAAATCGGGCTCTAGCCTTCCGCTTGTTGTTAGGGAAATTATTATCTGAAATTAAGAAAAAAATCAAAATCCACTCACATTTTTAGCAAATGTGAGTGGATTTTTTGATGATTAAATTCTATAATTAATATATATACAATTTTCGTCATTCTGATTAAATGACGATAAATTATCGATGTGAAGTCAACTTTAGACAAATTATATCAGGAGAAAAACAAAAATGCAATACCTTTG
>JGI990J12352_1000381_pt1 | contig 10054 bp, 10 predicted proteins | sample Intmic4MA4BA4MSA_FD_12352 | JGI IMG/M metagenome (IMG submission 12352) | reverse complement strand
TTCTTTGTCGATGTTTTTTATTTTTTTTTTTTGCCATTTCCTTCACTTTAAGAGAAGATTTTCTTTTTTTTAGTTGTCGATGTTTCTTTTTTCTTCTACTTTTAACCACAACCAACTCACTCCTTTTTTATCTATTTGCTCGACCAAATCCTACAAAATGGTCACCCCAAAACCCAGTATGCACATTATTAAAGCCCACACCACGACTTGATGAATCTAACATTTGACCACCACCAACATAAATACCAAGATGTGTTATTTGATATAATGCACTATATGTTCCTTCAAAAAATACTAAGTCTCCCGGTTTTGCTTCACTATCTGGAATACGTGCCACAAAATCAAATTGTTGTTGTGCTGTTCGTGGTAAGTCAATCCCAAACCGACCAAATACCCACTGAGTAAATCCAGAACAGTCAAAGCTAGTATTTGGATTGCTACCACCCCAAACATAAGGAAAACCATAATATCGTAGTGCATATTCAAGCAATTCTTGAAAAAATTCATCTCCCATGTGCATTGGTATAACATATTGCATTACTAAATACACATAATGGAAATTACCACCATTCAAATACAGCCAAGGCATACCATTTTGCATCGAAACATCATTAATATAGTCATATCTTTCTCCTATTGCGTTTCCGAGTGATGGTGCAACTACCGTTCGTGAATAATAAGCGGCTATTTGTAAGCTATGACGTTCTCCATTTCTAGCTAACCAATCCAAGTATGCAATCCCAAAATTATAACTCTGAATAATTGCACCACGGTCATCACCCAAATTCAAAATTTGGGCACGGTCAATAATTCGTGCCAAGTATCTTACACCTTGAGCAATACTTTCTTCATATCTTAAAGTATTAACTGGTAAGCCCGCACTTTCGCTAGACTGCATTAAATCAGGTACTAACCCTCGTGATTCAACTTGCATAATCGCAAGCAATATCCAAACCCAACTTTCAATCTCATAACGCCTAGCCCAATATCTCATTTCATCTTCCCAAATCAAGACTTCTGAGGATAAATTTAAACCACCAGCATTCGGCAAGTCGTGACTATCACTTTGCTCACCAACAAGAGCGATTGCACCAAATATCATAAATATTAAAATTCCACCGATAATAAATATCTTTGCAGTCATTATAAAAACTATTATTCGTAACTTACTTACTACGTCTAACATTTCTGCGTTCATTGTTTACACCTCGTTTAGATGCACCTTCATTTAATTTTGCAGTTCTCGCATTTTTTTTATTTAAATTTTGAGTTCCGTGACCAGTTTTCTTGTTTTCAAATGTACGACCCATTTTGTTTTTGCTCGTTGTTTCTTTACTTTGATTATCTATTCTTGCTTTTTGGTTCGTAGTCCGATTGCTAGGTTTTGCTTTCTTATTTTTTAAATATTCTTTTGTAACCGTAAAATCTGGTTTTGTATGTCCAATTACCGCATCTATTTCCTTAACCTCTTTATACCTATTAGTCGCAATGCGACCTTTTTTCATTCTCCGAACAATTTTCGGTGGTACTGTTTGATGATTTACATTATTGCCAATATTACCCTTAAATTTAGCACGACTTTGGCTGTTATTAATAATCGGTCCAGCATTCAACGGAAGACCATTCCCCCTTAAATTTTTCGCACGATTCAGCTCTCTTCGACGATTAGCTATTCTTTGTTCATTATCAGCTTTTTTCTTCGCTTGTTTATCGTCAACTCCCACAACTGCATTAGTCAGACCATCTACTACATCTGTAGCCCGCCTTTTGACACCTTGTTTAGCCCGATGCATTTCATAGGCAAGATTAGTTGGTAAATTTTGAGCGCTTCTTTTAACGTTAGATGCAGTATTTTTTACACGTTTCCCTGTGACTAAAACATTACCAACCCTACGACCCAAACCATGTGACTTTGATTGTTTATCTCGATTTGTTTCAGATTTTTTTGTTAAACTGTTTCGTAAATTTGATTCACTTTCGTCACTTTGTCGCCTTCGGTTATTATTATTAAAATTACGTTGCTCACGTCTACGTCTTATTCCGTGACCCGCCCATTTCATAGTCAAAAATTTCTTTGCAGGATCAGTCATAATCCGCTTACTTAATGAGCGTTGCTCGTCCGTTTGCAAATTGAACTTATTTAAAATTTTACCTACATTAAAGAAAATCCCTACAAAACAAACAATTTGTAAAAACATTACAAATGCAAATGGAGTTCCACTACTCATCGTAAAAAGCATTGTTGAAATACTAAATGTAACAACTGCTAAAATAGTTACACCAAGCCTCATCGTCATTGTGTTAAATATTTCCATTACTGCCCTTTTCCTAAGATTAGAAAACATTGGCATCATACTAACGATTAAACTTATACCTAAAAACGATGCAAACACAATAAACATAATTTGCGCAAATAAAATCATGCCAACTAAAAATAAACTAAAGATTGTCACAGTTAGATTAAAAGGTGCAAAAAGCAACGTATAACCAATCCTTGGAAATATATTACTCACTCCCATCGCTTCGTTTCCCAGTTCCATAACTTCATGTTCAACTAATTCGATTCTCGCTTCACTTCCCCATGGCTGTGCCAGTATTCGCGAATACCTAGCATACCCAATATTTGTTCGCCCAAAGTTCATAATAAGCCATGGTTGTGTAATTTGTAAATCCCACAACATTTCACGTATCAATTCCACACCTTGTGCATCACTTTCTGGTACTAAAAATGATGTTCCAGCTTCAAGTGCTGTAGTACTCATATCTCGTGAAAAGTCATTTATCATATTAATGTAAAAAGTTGCATTCCCAAAAAATACTATTCCGATAATCATTATTCCTGCAAAGTTAATAACTGCCGACCACGCTTTTGTCGCTTCACGTTTAAATGCACCAACATAGACAACATATACCGTCACTATTGTAAAAATGAACCCGCCAAATGCGTCTAAAAAAGCAGTCCATAACGCCTCCATGTTGCTCGCCAAACCCACACTTAATTCTCCAATCAAATCAAGTGTGAAAGCTTCACTTACTAGCCAGCCTGTTAATGAAGATAATAATAACGTTGAAATCCAAATAATATTTGCAAGACCATTCATCATAACTAGAATGGCGTTGCCGATTCGTTCACCTATTGTTTGCCCTCCGAACCAACCACTACCTTCTCCTGTTAAATGCAAATCAAGTTGATACCTCATTAGCGGATAACGTTCAAAAATCGCATCATTTGAATTACCAGAAATTTCTGGCAATAATCCAGATGCGAATACATCAGTACCTAAAAAAAAGAAAGCGATAAAAAAGACACTTAACATCCCAACAATCACCATTTTTCTTTTCTTTTTTTGAATCGTTTCGTTCTTTTTTTGTTTACGTTCCTTGTTATTAAACATAAGCTACCTCACTCTCTATTTTCGTTTAACATTGGTGGTCGTGTATCAAAACAATCAAACAATTCTGGAAATAGAGTATCAATATATACAACACCAATGCGTCCATATAAATCTTTAAACAAACATTCCCCGACATCTAATTTTTCAATGATTTTTTGATTTTCAACATCTTTTTCATCCAGTTTAAAATATTTTAGAATTTCCTTTATTTCTTTTTCATCGGTTGACCTAAACGCAAACTTCATCCCAATATTATTCTTAATATCACTCCCCCCAACATCATTTGTTTGTTGAGTTGCGAAGAAGCTACCAAGATTTAAAGCACGTCCCATCCTAACCGTTTTTTGAATCAACAACTCACCTTTTGGAAAAGCCGTCATTGCCCATGCTTCCTCAAGTCCTAACACTTTAAAAATACTACGATTACTATAAGCAAACGATATTGAGAATGTACTAATCGCAATCATAATTGCGACACTCAAAATCTCTAACGGATCGTCTTTTTCTTTCTCATTTGCTTTACCTTTTTTATTAGGTAAAACTAAATCAGCAATTTGAATAACATTTAAAGGTTTCGTCAAGTTTAAGGTGTTTTTGGTTTTACCATTTGAAAATAACAACTTCGCAAAATCATAGTCGGTAAAAACTTCCAAATGGTCGGCAATTTGAAGCGCTATTTCAGTATCAAACCCGCGAAGCACGTCTATAATTTTTAACATCCCTCGCTCCTTCATACTCCCGACAATCCTAACAGCTTTACGGAGCGGAACAAATCTTTTATCATCTTTAATCGATATTCCAGTTAAAAAGGTCGCAATATCTAAAGCTAAACTTTCGGCATTTATTTTCATACCATCTGCTTTTATCTCGTCTGGCACTATTAAGAACGGGTCAAACATTCCAGCATTAGTTTCATCACTTGTAACATCAATTACATCCACATACTCCCCAATAAATGGATAAGCATCTCGCCAATGTGTTCGTTCATTTTTAGGGTCAAACAAAATAGCTTTACCACCAAATTTTACTATCCAATCAATAAGAGTATTAAATGCCATTGACTTTCCGCCACCTTTAGCACCACTCATTGTCATAGCAGGAGATGATGTGGTTGTTCCTTTTTTTCCTTGCGCTGCAATTTCTGGACGAATGTAAACAGGTTGTCCAGTTTCGTTATTCCAACCAATAAAAATTCCACTCCGTTCTCCGAGTTGAGTTGTTGCGCCAAAGCCAAAACTTGCGATAGATTCAGAGCGCATCTGATGGACATAATCATTTGTTGCACGACCGTTTGATGGCATAAATTCTTGATGAAATTTTTCCATATCACCATATGGACGCACTAACGTAATTTCATAATCGCTATAAAAATCAATTAGCATCTCTGTTCGATTTTCAAGTTCTTCTTTGGTTTTAGCACTAACTCTAGTAAGAAAATTAACTTTGTACATCGCTTCTTTATTTCCTTTAACTTCATCTTCAAGTTCTGATATTGCATCAAGACTATCTGTTAATGCGTTTGATACGTCAGCATCACTTTCATAAATATGTTTTTCTTGGTCTTTTATTTCTTTACGTTTATTAACAATCGTTGTTAGAGCTTTTTTATACAATATTTTTTCAATTTCAATGCTCGTATCAATCGCAAAATCAAGCGACTGCTCAAAATAGAGTAATTCAGACTGACCAAACAAAACATCTTCTTTAATATCTTCAATCGCCAAATAAGTTACATACACCGTTTCATCATCACTGGTAATTTTTACATAACGTCCATGCGGTTCGATTAACACCCTGTTTAATTTGACCAAATCGTACTTCTTTAAGATAATGCGACCATTTTCAACCACTCGTGGTAAATAATAAACGTAATCATCAAACAAGTTGTCAGTTTTAAAATTGATGTGATTAACGATATAACCAATATCATCTTTTGTTAAAGGTCTAATATCAATTCGGTTTGAAATTTTCTTTTCTAAAAAGGTCGCTGTTTTTAAATAACGTTTTAAATCCGCTTCTGGTTTCATCATAAACTCACCAAATAACTCATGATTAACTGAATAAAAGAAATCTAAAAACGTATTTTTAACTTCGTTTATAAAATTATTAACCGTTAATTTTTCAGTTGAAATCGTTAATTTAAAACCTAAAAAGAAACGATAATCGATTTGACGTTCAGCACCTTCTGTTTCAAATATTTCAAGTTGGCGGTCAAGTAGTTCATGAGTAATTTCTTTTAACTTTCCTTCACTTCTAACATAACGTTTTGATTCCTCGACAACAACTTTTAAACTACGTTCTGTTGCCAGTTTCAACATTTTAATTTTAGTTGTTTTAACACCATTCACCATCGCTTCAAATGATTCATGGATAGCTTCTTTTTGACTAAGACTTAAAAATGAATAGTTATAAGGTATCATTTCAAAAAATGCCCAACACTCTTTTTTTTTATTAAATATCAAATTCTTTTCGATAAATTCAATCATTATCCATCACATCCCTCTCACACGTTGTATACGATATGTCCATTTTTTTTCTCCTAAATGTCACCGGAATACCCGCAAATCTAGTCCGCCGATTCAGATGATATGACATAACGCCATAAACAAATTTATGTGGCTTCTTACCGTCAAAAGTTTTCTGGCTCATAAACCAAGCAACAGCAATAGGGATACCCAAATACACCACAAATACATTACCAATCAAGTTAAATAAAATTGAGTCGAAAAAAAAGACAATCATCGCAAGTGTTCCCATAAACCACCCAATTTGAGTAAAGGTAAAAACTTTTGGCAATGGTACATCATAAATCGAATGCAATGCTCGTTCAAAATTCCAAACTCGTTTATAACTTCTAATTTTCTTCATTTCATTAGTCCTTTCATTTTTTTTAGTGGTCATCACAACCATATTTAAAAGACTGAATCCGTTACTGATTCAGCCCCATTTTTTGATTATTTATCTTGTTTTTTTGAAATTATTTTTTTAATCATTACTTTAGTTTCCTAAAATAAGATTTCCTATCCCTCTGAGAAAATCAAGAATTAAATTTGGATTCCAAACAGCTACAGCTGCTAAGATTAGAATAAATCCCCATTGAACCAGATTCGTAATTTTTTTTGTTAACGCTAGTCCTATAACCCCTAACATTAATGCAATTCTTACCCCCGCCTGTAGTTGTCCTTGTGTCCAAGTTTCAAGGTTTCCGATTGGATTTGGATTTGCAAGCACCACAACAGGTGCAAACATTAGTATAATGGTCATCACAACCATAACCAGTTTTTGTTGTACATTTTTATTTATCTTCATAACATACCACCTTTTTTCTATATTAAATTATTTCAAATTGATGCTTTTAACAGAGTTTCAGTTTTTCTTACAATCATCATTGTTTATCTCATTTTTCATCATTCTTTTTTTTACAATTTAATTCTAACCTTTTCCCTAATCAAGTTGGGTTTCGGTTTTTGTACACCATCTTAATCACTTCCAATTACCCTTGTATCTCTTTAACTTTTTGAGACTTATAAAATACATTGCCATTTGAAAACACATATCCACCTTGCGAGCTCAAAAAGCTTGCGTAAGCCCCAATATCAAAAAACTGACGCATAAATGGCGAGATGTATGTTCCAGTTTTGAAACGCCCAACAAACGCTTGAGCAAGCCCATTATAATCATCTACATCTTTTAGATACCTAATTTCACCAAGGTTATAAAGTGCTTCTACACCATTTGAACCATGCCATTCATCAGCGATTGATTTAATTGATTTTAGACGTGGGTCTGCTTCAAGTCCAAGAATCGTGATTGCAATTTTATTTAATTCATGTAACCACATCATATCTTTGATTGAGAAAGGAAATTCATGGTTAATTATTTCTATTTCTTTACTATTTGCATCAATACCAGTCATTTCTAATAAATCGTTTGAATTGATTGGTAAAGATACTGGCACACTCATTCTTTCGTTTGTTTCTCTATTAATCCCGCTCACAACAATTGTTAAATTCATTTTTCATCATCCTTTCTTTTTGAACTAAACCTAAAACTAATTTACTTCTTTTTTTAGGTAGGACTTCGTATTTTTAAAATTATTTTAAACACCTCTTTAAGTAAGTGGATTTAAGATGAAAATTTTAGACCACTTTCTTTTCTTCTTTAATTAAATTCATTAATTCATCTGTATATAATTCCAGATCCCTACTTGAATCTTCTAAGAGATACAAATTATGTTCGTGTATAAATAAACCTACTGGAGTTTCAAGTACGTTCAATATTGACTTCAAGTATGATGCAATTTCATCATCTTTAAGATATTGTAAAAAATCGCCATTTTTAATTCGCTGGACAAGAACCTCTAAAAAAACAACACCTAATGTTTTGATAGTTTCCACACAATATTCTTTATTTGCTTTTAAAAATTTTTTGAAATTAAAAAAGCGAATTACAAATCTGTAAGAAATGTAATCCGCTTCAATTAATTCTTTTAATAGCTGTTTATAATTTGTAGCTTTTAACCATTTTATCGTTTCAAAATTCATAATATATTTTTCAATTTCTCCAGAATAAAAATGGTCACAAATTTCTTTAAATTTCATACCATATTGCGTTGATTCCATTTCAGCTAATCTTAACAACAAAGTACTCTTTTCTTGTAAATTGCACAATGTTTCATATCCAGTATCTTTCAATTCAAACGGCATTTCATAAGATACGATTTTTAAATCTCTAATATCATCCGTCCCCAAAGAATCCATAACACAATAAAAAGATTCGCCAACACAATATAAGTGAATCAAATACTCACCCGTTTCTTCATATAATTTTTGGTTAAGGATATTGATATGCCACATCTTTCATCACTCCTTTCTTTTTTTAATTTTTTCAACAACTTCAAATGAGAACTCACCAAGCATTCTTTCATCATTCATTTTGCACACTTCCTTTTTTTAAAACTTAAACTTTATTTTAATAATTTCATTTATGCTGTTGGGGCATATAGTTTTTGCTTCCTTAGGAATATGCCATTCTGGAACATTTTCTTCTGAATTAGCATCTTCAACTTTTATACACAGCACTGTAAGTCCACAGTCAAAGTCCATCATTATTTCATTTGCTTTTTTTATCCCAAACGTGCCCCGACCATAACAATTCTTTTTGCACTTCATTATCCAACGAACCCCACGTTTTCCCTTTTAAATCTTTCAATTCACGCATATTAACCACTCCTCGTTTTTAATTATTTATTTTTTATCTTAATTTACTTCCAATTTTTCTTAAATTTTCATTTTCATTTGATTAGGCGCTTGTTTACGCCTACTTTCTTTTCTATCATGTATTTCTAAATTATTTGCAGTCATTTCCCAATATTTCAAAAATTCTTCATTCTTTTTCTTTTCTAACACACGTTGTTCTTTTAAGTGTTTAAGATATCCATATTCAGAACCACCGTATGGCTTTAGTTTTTTTTGATGCTCTAATTTTTTTAAATATTTAAAATATTTTTTAACTCTTGAAACTAAGAATATTTCATTAATACCTTTTTCAAATTCTTTATATTCTACATAACCATTTCTATACCTACTAACTTTATAAAAGTCATAGATAAGCTCCATTTTTCTTCCATTATCTGTTTCTTCTGTTTCTATTGTTACTTCATGAATTTCAATCACACACCAAGTAGAATTCGCTACTTGTTTAAAAAACTTACCATCCCCTTTCTTTCGGAAATTGTAATACTCAATTAATTCATTAAAAGTCATCGTTACACCATCTTTCATCTATACAAGCAATTCTTTTATTTCCTTTCCCAAACTTCTAATCACATTTTCTTGTTTAACGGACAGTTTTGCTTCTTTTACAGTCATTCTCGCACGTTCATAATCATGATACTCTAACATTTTCGCTGTCGGTGCAACTTGTTTAGTGTACCATTCCCATTGTCTTTCTAACGTAATTTCTTCTGGTTTAACAGTCAATCTGATTTCATGCTCAATATTATGCATAAAAATTTCCCAACGCTTATTCACAGGACAATCTTTTAATTTAAAACTTTGCTTTTTATCCTTAAAAGACAAGTAACGATTAATTATTCCATATGTTAAATTTTCTAAATTATCAAAGTCTATATAACTTTCTATCGCCTTTATCGCACGCTCATCTTTCAATCTGATTTCAAAACGGTTTTTAGGGTCACCTTTTTGATATACCCTTCCAAACTTTACAAATTGCTCATAATCTTTTTCATAAATTGTGAAATATATATTTGATTTCCTCGAACCAATATATAAAGTCGATCCCATTCCCAATTGTTTACCAAAATGTTTTTCAACTTTTATTTCGTTATTACCATCATCACTATCATCAAGATTAGAAGTTTTAGAATTCATATAGACATCATAAGATCTAAATAAAGTATCGCATTCTTCGTTTTTCATTTTTTCAACAAAAAAGGGAATATCTACTATTCCTGATTTATCATCTATTGCGATATCTACCCTTTTAACAAACATATTGTGTGCTTTTGCCCTAACAAAAAAGTCGTGCCAACTTCTTTCTTGTAATTCAAGAATTTGTTCAAATTGCCGACACCCTTGCCCTTTTAGTTCAAGCAACACCCCCATTTTCGGGTCTTCAATATCATACATAATAATTAT
>JGI990J12352_1000380_pt1 | contig 10057 bp, 15 predicted proteins | sample Intmic4MA4BA4MSA_FD_12352 | JGI IMG/M metagenome (IMG submission 12352) | reverse complement strand
AATTGCAACTACTCCTACATTTTGCCAAGTAAATAGCAATGATTGTCATGCCTACAACAAAAACTTGTCGGGTTTGCAAAAAAAATGTCATGAAAGTTGTCATGACGGCAACGAAAAAAGTTCTCATGATGGCAACGAAAAAGAAAGTTCTCATGATGGCAACGAAAAAGGTTGTTATGACGGTAACGAAAAAGGTTGTTATGACGGTAACGAAAATTGTCATATTCATGGCAAAAAAATGGTAACGTTTGTAACAAAAGTTACCATGCTTGTAATAGATAATTCTTGTGACATTTTAACTGTTTAACTGTTTTTGTAGCAATTAAGCTATGCTGAGTTACGCTCTACAATCAAGCCTTTTTCGTCACTGTCTATGGACAACGAAAAGTCGTAGTATTTTGGGGTGTCACTACGAAAAGTCTTAGAATTGGGTCAATGCGGGGATTTAATGCCAAATAGGTGTTTTGGGCTTGTTTTGAGGCTTTTTTGAACTAAAATAGCAAAACCCCGTAGGATTTCGGTTTAATCCTACGGGGTTTGTTTATATGATTTTTGCTTGTCCTTTTGTGTTGCGCAAGGTGTCCTTTGTAACACTAAGCCAAAAAACAGGGTCAAAATGGGTTTTAGGTATTTTTTGGCTCTTTATCGCCTCGCTCCTTTGCGCTCAAGCCCTTGTATTATTTTGATAAGGCTATCCAAAATACCAGTAAACTCTTTGTCCATGTCATTAAGTTCACTCAGCATTTTTTGCTCTTCCCTTTGATTACCTAATCGACCATTCAACTCTGCATCCTTGAAAAATGTGTGAGCAATTTTATTACGCTTTGGAGTAACTGTTTTAAGGTATTTGATGTCCTCGCTACTAAGCACTCCTCTATCTCTCGCCTCGTCAATCAAATCGCCAAGAGAGTCTTTCTGCATAGATTGGAATATATATTCAGCCCCCACCTCGTCTCTTGCAAGTCTTCTGCCTTTTTGGCCTAGTCTAATTGTAAGAAAAATCGTAACACGCAAATTGTGTTCTATGAGTTGGCTTAGCCATATTATTCTACCTGCTAAAAGCAAAAAGTCTTGTCTCATTGTTTACCAGCTCCTCTTTCGTAATTGTTACAAGTGTTGTCATCAACTCTTATATTCTACCACTTTTATATCGATTTTGCAAGCGTATGTATGGTATAATTGTAAACATGGAAAATAGAAAAATCAACAGAATTAGGCAGATGTATTTTGAGGACAGAATTGCGGTGGAGCAGATTGCAGCCAAGATGGGCTATTGTGTCGCCACGATTTATAAGTATCTTAAAGCTGATTTTGAAACAGCCGAAGAGTTTGAAGCGAAAATTTATGACGGCATCGCCGCTCCCTATGAAAGCATTGTTAGAGAGTGGCTAACTGAGGATACCAAGCATTATTTTAAGCAACGGCATACCGCCAAGCGGGTTTATGACCGCCTGTGTGAAATGCATTCTGACTTCGCTCCGTCTTATAAAACCATTCAGCGAATATACAAACAGATTCATGCGGAGGTGTTTTCAACAAAAAGGCAACAGCAAAACCTGCCTAATTCTCTCGGCGAAGCTCAGGTTAGTTGTCTGCCTTTTCCGTGCTATATAAATGGTCATAAGTGCGATGCCTTTATTGTGTCGCTATCTTTTCCTTACAGCCGTGCAGCTTTTTTGCAAGTTATCCCTGAGCGTAATACGGAGTGGATTTTGACGGCTCTGCAAAATATTTATGCTCATGTCGGCGGTGTGCCTACTGTTCAAATGTTTATGCCGCAGAGCAAACTGTATCGTTATAAAAATCATGATGTGTCGGACATTACTGACGAGTTGCTTATGCGATTTGTTATGTATCATGGCTTTAAGGACGATTACTATATTCCACACGATGAATCTACTCCGCCCTCAGTTGCCGCTTTAACCACTTATTATAAGCGGCATTCAAAGTATTGATGACCTTTCCTCTTTTAATGCCGAGCTGCTACTTAAATGCGACACGCTTGGAAAGCTAAAAATACAAACTTTTACCATCTCATAAACCACAATATACAGCACTAAAAATATAAAAATACACAATATATAGTACAAAACACCTTAATATCTTCTTCAAAAGATGTTCTAAAATAATTGTACCCCCTAGTGTACCCCAATGCATGACAGTCAAAAAGGGTTTTAAGACGAGAACAGCTCTAAAATTAGCTATATAACAAGCTTGAGTGGTACTATCGGAAATGCACATCTTAATTACAAAAATAATAAAATTGATAAATAACAAAATAATCCTTGACACCTCTGCAAACTCATGCTACAATTTACATATACTAAAAACAAAGGATAAACAATGCGCCTAGAGTTAGCACCCAAAGTAGACAAATATATACGTGCTCTTTATGAGCCTACTAGAAGCCGCATAAAAAAGGCGTTAGTCAGACTAACTAAAGAACCGCCCGAGGGAGACATAAAGTCTTTAACAGGCAAAGACGGCTATCGTCTGCGTGTCGGCAAATATCGTTTATTATTTGACATTATCGACAATACTATTATAGTATACGATATGGGTCTTAGAGATAAAATTTATAAATAAGGAGCAATCATAATGAGCCCAGTAAGAGAACAAATATTAAATTCAATCAGCATCATGCCAGATAGCAAGTTAGAGCTGCTGCTTCCACTAATTGACCATTTAGCCGAAGACAATTTTTCTATTGAAACAAATCTAACCCAAGAAGAAAAAGATATAATTAAGCAAGGTCGTGCAAAATATAAAAAAGGTGATTTCGTTCCTTTAGAATCACTATTAGCAAACTAGCTATACTTTTTCGCTCCCTAATAAACTTACCCCCCATATAACAAAAAACACGTTACCGAGTTGGTAGCGTGTTTTTAATTAAAGGGTCTTTCAAAAGTTTTTTAATGAAAAAAAGCAACGAGATTAGTCGCTGCTTTTATGCGGTTAATTTGAATTATCGATTGCAATTTCTTTGGGTTTTGTATGTTTAGTCGCAATCGTGTTAAACACTTAATTGTATACGCAAAGCGTCTTGCAAAACCGAACTAAAATTGATATGTTCTTTTTGTGCTAAATCGTCTAACCATTTAGGAATGGTAACATTTTTACGCACTGTTTTATTTTGGTCTGCAAGATGTTTCGCATATTCTTTTACATCTACTGCAACAAGAGTAGAAAAAACTTCTTCATACACCCATTCGTTCGTGCAAGGTTCGGGAACTATTTTGCCTATATCCGATGGCTGGGGCAAAGGCAATTCATTTGCCTCTAGTAAATAAGTCATTTGTGAATATAAAAAATCTACCGCCATGTAATGCGCCTCTTGAAGTGTTTCACCACAAGTACCACATGCGAAATCAGGGAACAGTACTGAATAACCGCCCTCTTGTTCTTTGTAAAAAAATGCTGGATATATATATCGCATAGTTAATTGCCTCCTTTAAGTCATGCTTGCTTAAGTATGCTGTTTAAAGTACCTTTAGGAATATCGCCACCATGGGCAGGGATAGTTACTTTTCCAGCCTTGGTCGAGTGGACATAGTTATGGTGTGAACCCCTTACGTCTTTAAGCTCCCAACCGTCAGCTTTTATTAGTTTTTCCAATTCTCTAAACTTCATACCTATATTATATGCGCATAATACACATAAGTCAAATCATTTGATACTCTTTTACAAAAAAACACGTTACCGATTTGGTAGCGTATTTTTTGTTGGGGGGATGTTTTTTAAAACTTTTTATATTTATTTTTTACTTAATGTTTGTATAAATTTAAGTTGTAATCAATTCCAAGAATATGTATGACACGACCGCATTTTGTGCCTTTTTTAAATAGAAACCTGCTTTTTTGACCATTAAACCTTACAACATAAAACTTTTCGTCGTTACTGACACCAAATGGCAACTTGTTGATAAAAGATTGAACTTTTATTGCCGTGACAGGCAACTGCTCGCACCCCTGTTTTTTGCCCATCCCCCAAAACTCGTCCCATGATTGATTAGACATTACACGCAACTTGTCAAAAAGTGACGTTGCACAGTTTGCGGCGTTGTCCAAGCACTGAAGACCAAAATCTTTATCGTCCGTCATCTTGCAAAAAGAAAATACCATAGTTCTCTTTTCCGAACGACAAGCTTCTAACGCAACATGTTGTTTTGACAGCTTGGCTCTTGTGTTTTTATAATTTTTCCCCATAAAATACTTATGCTGTGATTATTTCACGCTTGAAATAATCAACAATTACCTCGTAAGGAATTAGCTCATTACGACTCGTGTTTTTCCAAGGCTCTTCACTATGTGTCATTTCTCTAAGACCCCATGCGGAATATCTGCCGAACACGTCATAAACTTCTTTAAGTATAGCATTAGTTTCGGAATCAAAAATCAAACCGCCTGTTTTTTTATCAATTCCTCTATCTTTGTATTCTTTATATTCATGGAAAACTTCTTTTACAACTGGACCATGCGCCCAATTGATTATGTTTTCTTCAAAAAGCTTTTTATCTCGCATAGCACCATGTGTGCCTTGCGCATAATACAACATTTTTTGTAATTTAAGGTGTGTCATATACTCTCCACCACAAGTTTCAGAATCCTGTATTGCCCTATCCACAAACCATTGTGCTATTGTTACTGCGCTGTATGCCATATTTAAACACCTCTTTTTTAGTGTATGCAACACAAGGCAATATCGATACCGCACCAGTGTTACATGTGCATTATAGCACAATTTTTGCATAGGGTCAATAGATTTTTTAAAGCTAACAGATAAAAAAAGCGTGGAAATTACTCCATGCTTTTTGCTATGTCATGCGGTGATTGTGCTTCTACACCTACTTCTGCTTCTATTTTTGCTTTACTAGTGTTGTTTTGCGAATCTTTGCAATCTAAGTCTTGCACGATTGTCGCTTGCTGTGATTGGGTATGTTCTAGCTTTATGCGCTCGGTTTCTTTTTTGTACCATGGGATTAAATTATCTATGCAGAAGTCTATGGCTCTAAACATTTTAGGTAAGCCAAAACCTATGGATAAAATAAGCTGAAAGACCAACGCTATAATGTTGCTTAAATCTCCTCGCAGCGAAACGCTTACAACGGCAAATGACAATATAGATACAGCAAAAAACTTTACTATGCCATCGTGCAATAACTCTTTTCTGTAATATTGCTCTTTACTTAAAAACTTGCTGGTCTTATCTTTCGCTGTAGCTTCTAACCACTCGCTGCGAGCTTCCCTTACCTCGGGTATGTCTTTATGCGCAATGCGCACACCCTCTTGACGAAAAGCTTGTACAATCACAACACTTAAAAAAGCAGGAGCAAAAATATTTACAGTCCATAAAATCCACCCTACCGCACTTGCAGGAAAGGGCCGAACGTTAACTTCTCCGTCCGAAACACTAAATAGCGAAAAGAGAAACATCGCTAGCGACACAAGTCCTATGCCTATCCAGTTTATATTTTGCTTTAATCGCTCCTGCACACTCTTTAAATTTTTCATTACTTACCCCCTCTGCCACGTATTTCACGCACGTATAAGATGTTGAAAACCATAGCTGTTATGTAGCTAAGTAAGATAAAGCCTAGCGTGCCTGTTAGCAGTATGATTCCGTTCTCCAATGCCCGAAACACTACCAGCGCAAGTATAAAAAGCAATACGGGCATGATTGAGCCAACGATAGCGTCCAACATACGCAGCTTACGAATTTCACGCTCTAAAGCCATTATTTCATCTTTATCTTGCTTGGTGCGTAAATCTGCAAGCATAACATTGCTTTGCGCCTTAGCATCTGCTAAACGTTTATCCACAAACAACTTTTTAATAAAGTAACAAACGATTAGCGCAAGCATTAATCCCGTTGCGGATATTCTAAAAGTATGTTCTTCAACAGAATTTCCTAGGTTAGAATACCGCACGGAGATTAAAACAAGTGGCACAATAGCAACAAAAATAAAGTGTAGTGCTAAAAATAGTATTCTTTTTTTTGTCCAGCGCATATTACCAGCCTCCGAATTGAGTTTTTTTAGCGTTATGCGCAATTGATTTGCTGCCGTCCTCTTTTGCGGTAGGCGTGGCAATAGGCTCTAATTTGACTGTCATGCACTCCTCTTTTTCGGGCGGCGTGTAGCCTTGCTCTAGCAGTTGTATAGCGGTTATAAGTTCCTCAATTTCGCTTTTTGGTACATTTTTAAAGTGGCTGACGTTTTTGCCTATTGCAACTAAAATAGCCGTTAATGCTTGTGTCGCCGATTCTATTGTAGCAACCTTTGCGTCCAATTCTTTGGCGAGTTTGCGCAACGCTTTTTCGGTTAAGGCTGTTGCATCAATATTAAGTGTGCGCCCTGCAAATTTTTCTGCAACAAGCTGGCTAAGGCTGTCCACGTTAAAAGTTTGCCTTAGCGTTTGCGTGTTGCGGTTGATTATTTTGCCAATTCCAAGCCTAATAATAAAGGTTATTAGCCCTATTATGGCACTACCCCCTATGCCTGTGACCCAAGGGGCTATAATTTCCCATGCTGTTTCCATTATGTACTTCTCCTAATTATTTGATTATTGTTGGGTCGTAATTAGCCTCAAGATCTGTTAGCCTTTTAGATAAATCGTTTATGACCTCAATTGATTTGTTGTAGCTTGCCGTTAAATCGCTGTATTGTTTGCGCAAACTAGGCAGTCCGCTTATTTGCGATTCCAAAAACTCTATACGTTCTATAGTGTCGCAAATGAGTTTTTGTTGCGCCGCATGTAACGTATCGGTTTTAGTTATGTATTCGGCAAGTGCTTTTTGCGTGTTGTGCGTGTTTTGCAAAATCGATTGCAGGGTTTTAGGTATTGGTGTCGTTGCTGTTTTATTGACTTTATCCATCTTGCACCGCCCTTGGTTCTTTGCCAGCTAGTTGGCGTAATTCTGCGTGCGCTTGCCTAAAATTTTCTTTGCGCTCTTCTAAGTCTGCGACATGTAAGCCTGCTAAGTTTTGCGCAAAATCTTCCGTGTAGGAGGCTAGAATCTGTTGTAATTCTATAGTGCGCTTTTGTTTGGCTTGTTCTGCCTCTCTTTTTTTATCTTCTGCATTAGGCACAAGCGGTACTAGTTGCGTTAGCGTGTCGTCAAACTCTAGCGTTGCGCCGATTTCTTTAATTTTAACTTCGTCTATCTCAATCATTCCGTCTACTTCGGGATATGATTGCCAAGATCTTTTTGATAATGCTTTAATTTTCATGTTAATTTACTCCTTAATATATTGCAACAACCGATACTAGTCGTGCTTCTGTCCCATTCGAGCGTATCCTTAGAGTGCTCGGATTTACTACTTGCGCCCAGCCCTCATGGTGAAGCGAATGGTGATAAAAGCTTGTTAAATTAGCGTTGGAGTGTCCATGAATTGGAATAAATTGCGCTGCGCCCCAGCCTGCAAAACTCATATACAATAAATATGTACGAGCTTCACCCGCCGAGCCGTTAATAGTAATGTCTTGATTTGTCGGGGTGAGTAGCACATTCCCCACAAACACCTCTCTTTGATGCCCTACTCTCCCACGACTATCCGATATTGTGCCATTTGCTACATTTAAATTGCCGCTACTAAGCGTTCCGCCCGTTAATCGTAAATACCTATTATCTGCTTGCGATTCATTTAAAACCTCCTGCCATCTGCTGGGCATTGACCATGGTGCAGAACCTCCGTTCGCACCATCAACGTTTTGCCATAGGCGACCATTGTGTCGCACTAAAGCCCCTTGCGGAAATGTGCTTCCAGTTGGCGTAGGTGTCCATTCACGAATAAACGCTGGCTCTCTGCCATTGGCATTTGCATTAGCGTTATTCGCCGCTGTTTGTGCTGTAGCAGCGTTAGCTAGAGCGGTATTGGCTGTGCCTTGAGCAGCACTTGCAGTAGACTGTGCAGAATCTGCTGTGCTTTGAGCAGTGGTAGCATTGCCATTCGCCGTTACGGCAAGCGCATTGGCTGCGTTTGCTGCCGCCTCCACATTGCCTATGCTTTGGGCAATGTCTTGATGGTCGGTTAGCCCATTTTGTTTGTGGGCGGCTAAGTTGTCGGCTAAATCCTCAATCGCTCGCCCTGCACTTAATACGTTTTCGGACGCTTGTTGTGCAGTCTGCTCAACGTTATGCATATCTTGGTCTATTGCCTCGATTGCAATGTTGCCGAGCGTTAAGTCTAGATTATCGCTTTTGTCGTATAGGCGGTAACCTTTGTGTTCTGTGTTTTCCATTTTATAATCTCCTTAATTTTTGGTTATTTTGGTTGTTTTGTTTATGCGATGCTATGTAGCCTTGCCTGCCCAAACACCGCCACTTCTGCTACTGTCCAGTTTTGCGCAGCTACTTGCCCTACGGTTAAGCCTAAAGCCGCCGCATCGCCCACCGTGATGGGCAAGCCTAATGTATCAACTATCTCGCCAAACATAAGCCGTAACTGGTTGATTTCGAATCGGTTGCGGTTGATGTTGGTTTGCGCTTGGCGCACATCTACGTTTATGCCGTCCAGTGATTTGTAAATGCTTTGCTTAAAAGAGGTTAGCCGTTCAGTTTCGAGGTATAAATTGGCGGATATGTTTGCCGTTTTAACCTCTAAGTTGCTTATCTTTGTTTGATGATTTACGCCTTGCTCGATTAAGCTGTCTGTGATAGCAGATAAGGCGTTTGTTGCAGTCGCTAGACTTGCCGTTTTGCTCTCTAGTGCGGTAGTTCTGCCCTCTAGCAACGCTATCCTAGCCGTTAAACGCCGCTCTAAATTCTCAACAAGCGCAAACAGTTCTTGCTTATAATCGGCTAGACTGTCCAACTGCTCAAGTATTTCATTCTTAACACGCTCCAACTCGGCTAGCGTTTCAAATATCTCGTCAAGGTCTAAGTTGTCAATAAGCTTGTGAATTTCTTCAAATTCGCCTTGCGCCCATGCTTCTATTAACTCAATGGCAACCGTGTTGGCTTGCATTAATATTAACAATCGCTCGTATACTTCGGGCGTTGGTTCGGGCGGCAAGTCGGGCAACATGCCCTTTTGTACCTCAAAATCACACGCATAGCTTGTTAGGTTTTTGCCAACGCCGCTAATGGCATTGATAACCATGCCAACCGTACCTGCAAATACGGTTATGCTTCGGTCTAGCGTTGCCGCCCAGTAATTTAAGCCGTCTGTTCCGCTAGACGGCGTGACCAATGCCATGATGTACGGTCCGCACTTGGTGCGCTCCTCGTTGGGCAATACAAACCATAACTCTAGTGCCGTGGTGCGTGGCAATGGGCTTTGCACAGTGACTGTGTCTACTTCCGCACTGCCTTGATAAATGGGCGTGGGGGTAATTATTTGCGCACGTCCGCTTAGCGGTAAATAAATGTTCATTATTTTTTTCTCCTTTTATTATTTGATTCTTGTGTATATGAAAGGCGGATTGTTCGGATAAGGCACGCCTGCTCCTCGAATATTCCAATAGAAGTAACTACCGTGACTGCTTGCTTTCAACAACGTTGCGAAAACTAATTCTGGTATATCATCATAAGAATACTCTGCACCGCTTACGAATTGTACATTCATAACAGCCGTTTCGGTATCATACATTACCGCCTTAAGGTTGCTGCTTTGCAATATTATCCAATGCGGCGGTTGGTCTTGTTGAGTATCGCTTTGCTGATTTTCTATAATGTCTTTTTTCCCTAGCTTTAACTTTTTGGTTAAAGTTTTGAAAGTTGATGCGCCGGGCATTTTATTTACCAAACCTTTTACTGAATTGCTTGCAACGCTTTTAACTTTGTTTAATGACATTTGCGCAGCAAAATCAGCAGACTTTATAGGCGGCTTAGGAATTGCAGAGGTAGCGGATTTAGCCGCTTTGCTTGCTGTATTTTTAAGTGCGGCGGTTAGTTTAGGTTTTGTCGCCCCTTTGGTGGCAATAGTAAGCAAAATCAGAACAACAATTCTAGCAAGTGACGCTACGTTAAAGTCGCCGCCACTAGTAACGCCAGCACCGCCCGAACCCAGCGCAATGTTTATTCCTGCACCGCTTCCGCTAGATATTGCCATGCCACC
>JGI990J12352_1000379_pt1 | contig 10065 bp, 10 predicted proteins | sample Intmic4MA4BA4MSA_FD_12352 | JGI IMG/M metagenome (IMG submission 12352) | reverse complement strand
ATGTTTCGTTGGAATGCAGACACCTTTGACATTAAATTTTTTCTTCATCTTCAATTTAACTCCTTATTTTAATTTTTTACAACCGTGCTGCGCTGGCTTAAATCTTTACTATGCTAGGAACGGGCGATTATTTCAAAAATAAAGTGCGGTATTTCCTTGCAAAATCAGGCAACTCAGGCAACTCGTACTGATTAGGACGAGTTGACGAAATTAGGGACGCATTTGCCTTCGACGTTAAACCAGCTTCTCATTATGCTAATCCCTTCGCCTTTTTTAATTATTATAGCACTTTTTCGCTTTAAATGCTACATATTTTTCAAACAACCTTGTTGCTAACTAGGAAATATGCAGATATTTTTAGGTTCGACATCAATAAAAACCTGTTCTCCAACTTCGAAAACGCTAACGTGGCTAGTGACTTGCATTTCTAGGCTTTTTCTTGTCTGAACGGCAATTGTGTAAGTTGTAAACTGCCCTTTGTATTGTTTATCCACAATTAATGCGGGCAGTTCTTTGCTTTGATTTATGCGCACCTGGTCATAGCGCAATCGCAATTTAGCAGCGCCATCGCGAATCTTTATAGCGGGAAAGTTACCAAGCTCACACGCAAAAACACTATCTCGCACAACTCCTTGCAGATAATTGGCATCCCCGATGAAATCAGCAACTTCGCTTGTTTTTGGTTGGTTATAAATGTTAGCCGGTTTGTCAAATTGTTGTAAATGGCCCGCCAAAAAAACGGCGACTTTATCGGATAAGGAAAAGGCTTCTTCTTTATCATGGGTCACCAAAATCGTCGTAATTGCCAGCTCTTTGTGTAGCTTGGCAATAAATTCTTGCGTAACTTTTTTTAATGCGGCATCTAAGCTAGAAAAAGGTTCATCAAGTAGCAAAACGTTTGGTTTTAGCACGCACGCTCTTGCTAAGGCAACACGTTGTTTTTGACCGCCTGAAAGCTCGCGGGGATAATGATTAGCTTTATCGCCAATTTGCATTAATTGGAGGATGTTGGTGATTTCGCGCATCCGAATTTCGGGTTTTATTTTTTGTGCTAATAACCCAAATTCAATATTTTGCTTAACGGTCATATGGGGAAATAAGCCGTAATCTTGAAAAACAATCACAGCGCCCCTTTTTCTCGCGGGAATTTTATTTTGGCATTTGTTGTGAATCAAAACTTTTCCAGAATCTTGAATTTCTAGGCCAGCAATGATTTTTAGTAAAGTTGTTTTGCCACAGCCAGAAGGTCCCAAAATCGAAATAAATTCGCCGTTGTTAATTGTCATGCTAATGTCGTTTAACACTTGGTTTTTGCCAAATGCTTTACTGAGGTTTTTTATTTGTAACAAAGCGTTCACTCCTAAAATTTTTATCCATACCAAACGTTTTCCAAACGATAGTAGCGTTTTAAAACGGACTCCATGATAACTAATGATAAACTAGCAACAACGATTAATAAAACGCTATATACAGCGGCGATGTGCCGTTGACCGCCTTGAATGTGCGGAATTAATAGCAAAGTAATCGTCATGATTTGACCACCACCAATAATCAGCGTGGTGATGTATTGACTAATAGAAATTGTAAAGCTGATTGAAGCGACAGCGATAATCCCTGGCATAATTTGTGGCAACGTAATCTTTCGCCAGATAAGCATCGGATGCGCGCCCAGCACAGTTGCTTGGTGTTCTAACTGATTGCCTGCAATTTGAAAAACATTACTCATAATTCGAATCGCAAATGGTAAGGCAAATAAGGCGTGAACTAGGGCTACGCCTAAAAATGTTCCTGCTAATTGCAGCCGAATCATTGAAATTTGGATTCCCATTGTTGTCGCAATTGTCGGCATAATCATGGGGAGCAATGTTAGAATTTTGATAATTTTTTTGCCACGAAATTGATAATGAGCAATCGCTTTTGCAGCTGGAACGCTAATTAAAAGCGCAATCAACGCACTGACAAATGCCAGCGTAATACTTGTTAGCATGGCTCTTTGTGTTTGTTGATTGTGAATAAAGACGTGATTAAAATATTCCAAGGAAATAGTTTTGGGGAAAAGCGCTGGGTATGGCCAAAAGGTGCTAACGGTTAAAACAGCAAGCACAAGCAATGGCACGCAAGCGATAAAAATCCACCCGTAAAAAATCGCTATCCTTAAAAATTTTCTGTTTTTCATATGATCTCACCTTCTAAATCTTGTTTAGTAAGTCGTTTAAAAAGTCGCAAGTAAATCAGGATTAAACCGAGCGCAATGACAGCGATGACAATGCTTGTCGCCATTGCTGTTGGTCTGCTGGCAAGAACTGGACTTCTAAAGTCGGTGTAAGCTAAAATTGGCAGTGTTACTCTTGCAGGGCTACCAAGCAGAAACGGCACTTCAAAGGCGCCAAAAGCAAAGGCAAAAGTTATGAGAAATGACGACAAAATCGACGGGGCGAGTAGCGGTGATAGCACTTGCTTTAGGATTTGAAACTGTGATGCTCCGAGATTTTGGGCTATTTTTACATAAGTGTTATTCAATTTTTTCAAAACGGTAAACACGACTAACGTCACAAACGGAATCTGCTTGTAAAGATAAGTTAAAATAATCCCAATTCCCGCGCGGTCATTAATAAATAATGGAAAGTCAAGCGCATTTTCGAGCAAACCCAAGGCGAATAGCCCCCTGGAAATAATCCCTGATTGTGAAAATATTTGAATAATTAAAATCACCACTACCACATGAGGAATAATGATGGGAGTTTTATACAAAGTATAAGCCAGCTTTTCGCCGCGCTTAGTGTCATGAACTAAAAAGGCGATCGCAACGCCAAAAATTACGGATAATGACGCGGAAGTGAAAGCGATATAAATTGTATAGCCTAAAGAACTTCTAAACCTCGAATTGGCAAAAACTTGTAAATAGTGGGACAAGGTAATTTCGTCCATGCCAAAAACAGGCAAATATCCCAAGCTTTGAAGTATAGCTTGGGATATCCCGCCCAGAAAGATGAAAAGCATGATTAGCACAAAGGGCAAAATGAGTAAATATGGTGTTATTGTTTTTAAAATTTTCCGATTCATCCGTTATCCTCAAGCCTACCTCATCAAAACATATTCAATCCATAACTGATCAATAATTGGGACTTTCGCGGCGCTTATTTCTGGCAAACGCGACGCTTGCAATTCTTCAACATCAAGGATACCAACGCCATTATCTACTGCGTCAAGCAACGCTCTTTGCGCCTCAGATAACCTTGCAGTGTCAAAGACTGGTAAATCACCCCAATTTCTGGCATCGTATTTTGTGATTTGGATTTCGGGACTAATAATATGATTAATCAAAACTTTAGCAACTTCCTTGTTTGGCGCATTAAACGGAATTGCTAGATAATGCGTATTCCCGATGTTGCCGTTTTCAAATACAAAAGTTTGCGCTGTTGGCGGAAATTCGCCGGCTAAAATTCTTTGCGCAGCGTGAAGCGGTGTATAACTAATCGCAATTGGCGCGATACCATCGATAAACATATCACCTAAAATCGCACTCGTTGCAGGATAAGTTTGTCCTTCTTGCCATAAGTAAGGTTTAAGCTCGACAAAAAAGTCAAGCGCTGGCTTAATAATCTCGTAAATTGCCTCTCGATCAACTGGAGCCGCATTTAAAGCCTCAAACCCAACAATCTCATAAATAACGTTACGCACAAAAGCACTTCCGGTAAAATCTGGTGGCGCTGGATAAGTTAACCTGCCTGGATTTGCTCTGGCAAACTCAAGCAATTTGGTAGCGCTGGTTGGAAATTCGGTAAATTCAGCAGTATCACCAATAAAAACTAACTGCGCTCGCCCATATGGAACTGACATTCCCTCAATCGGTGTTCCAAAATCAAAATTATTTTCATGATCATCAGGATCAAGATATAGACTAAAATTGCTAATCTCATCAACAATTGGTCCATAAAGCAAATTAGCCGCGATTGCTGTATAAAAATTCTCACCGTTAATCCAAACAACGTCAATATCGCCACTTTCAACATTTGCCTCGCGTTCAGCCATCAATTTATTTAAAATGTCGCCAATATCCATCCCGACACGATTTAAAATAATTCCATACTCCGCATATAAACTCGGCGCCACAACATTGTCTAGCCAGTCGTTGATATTTTGACCACCGCCCCAGCCGTAAAAATTAACTGTTGTCCCCTGTAAATTGCCGCCTGTTGCTGGCCCGGTTTCTAAATCACGACAACCGACTAATAAAACAACCAGCAAGCCCCAAACTAAAAAAATTTTTTTCATCACTTTTTCCCCCGCTTCTTCAAGCTTAACTTTTTAAAATCCTTACCGCTTCCAAAAATCGCTGTATCGCTGTAAACAAAATCAGCCCAGCAAAAATGTGTAAAATCACACCGCGCCACTCGGACATTATCACTGCTAAACTCAAGCAAATAAAACCTTCTGTTCGCTCGGCAACGCCTGCTTGATAATAAAAGGATTTTTTAGTTGCGACTTGAGCCATGTCAACCGGATTTGCCACCGCACCAACCGTTAAAAAAATCGTCATTGATACAATAATGGTGCTAAAAACAATCGCCACATTCAACGCAAGTTCCGGTTGCACAAAAATTAAAGCAAGCAAAATGGCGATTTCCACAATGCGATCAAACACAATATCCATCAACGTTCCTAGCGGGCTTGAAGTATTATTTTTTCGTGAAATCGTGCCATCTACTGCGTCAAGCAAACCAGAAAGCCACAAAACTAAAACAGCCCAAAAATTCCAGCCAACGATAACCAAAAAACTTGCAAAAATACCGATTACAAAAGCGGCAATCGTGACTTGATTTGCGCTGATATCGCTTTTGATACAAAAATTAGCAACACGATCTAGCAATGGTTGGACATATTTTCTCCCATGTGTATCTAGCATAACAATCTCCTAATTTAAAACTATAATTTAATCTGCTTGCGCCTAGCAATTTGCTTTGGAATAAACGACAACAAAAATAACAAACTCCCCGTAATGGTAAAAAGTCCTAGTAGTTGTGCCGAAAACCCATTTGTGGAAATTTCTTCAGCCAGATAAACATACATGACGCTACCTGGAATAATCGTAATAAACGTCACGCCGATAAAGGTTCGAAACTTCATTGGTGTTAGCGCATAAGCATAACATTGAATCGCAAACGGAAATACCGGAACAAGTCTGGTGAGAATTAAAAAGCTGACCCCGTGATCCGCAACGCCCTGTTCAATTTTTTTAAACAGCGAATTTGTGGCGAATTTTTCAACAATGTAAGCCCGGAAAAAATACTTCCCGAGTAAAAAAGCAATTCCTGAGCCGATGGTTGCCCCAATAACTGTTAAAATTGAGCCGATAATTCCGCCATAAACAACTCCCGCAACAATTGCAAGAAATTGACCGGGGAGCATAAAGACGGCAGTGGCAATCGAAATGAGGATGAAAAGGAGGTAACCCCATAATCCTAAATCCTGAAAATACGTTTGCAACAGGGCGACGCTTTGCAGATGATTGGTAATGCCAGTTGCGTAGCTGGTAATTAGTACCGCGCCAACAATCAAGCCAAAGGCGATTATTTTTTTGGTTTTAACGTGCTTACGTTTTGATTTTTTAATCAGTTGCTTTGATTTATACCGATTAAGCCAAGCATTAAGCGGTGAGGCTAAAACATTTCTCGGGCAATTATCTGGTTGCAAAACAACATCGCCAAAAATTAAATCTAACAAATGCCAAGCCTGCGCGCCGCCTTGAATCATCGCTGATCGGCAAGCAGCACAGTAAGTAATAATCGGCAAAGCCTGCAACTGTTCAACTCGTTTTTGCATCATCAGCTGAGCAAGCTCGGGATTGCTCAAAGCACACATCCCTCCCATGCCACAACATCTTGTCTGATCGCAAACAAAATCACCTTCTTGCACTTGATAACCTAACTTTGCGACAATCACACGCACCGCTTGCCAAATCTTCGTTTCCTCACGAGTTGGGCACGAATCATGAATCGCAAAAATCACCCGACTTTTTTGCCCTTTCTGCTGGTTGCCTTCAGGCAGACCAAGCTCTGCGAAAACTTCCCAAAGCGATTTAGTGACATAATCCGCACTTTTGCTCATTACACTAAAACAACCTTGACAAGCCGTAATCATCACATCAACTTCACACGCCAAAATACTATCATTCAATCGCTTGAAACGCTTTTCAAACTCAGCTTCTTGGCCAATAAGTCGCGTCGGTTTGCCACAACATTGCTGCAACACTGTTAAATCTGGATAAAAACCCTGCAGATATTTAATTACCTGCTCAACATTTCCTGGGCAATACGAACTAAGCGAACAGCCCGCCATAAATCCATATCTCATTTTTTAACCCCTTTTTGCACAACTGTAAATAATGGATGACAAGATAAATATTGGTGAACTTTCACACTGCCCAGCTGTCGAAGCGGTGGCTGGCCATTATTTTTCTCAACTAACTCTCGGCGCATCACTAAAAAAGCTTCCGGAATGGCTAGTGCTAACGGACAAATTAATGTACAATGCCGACATTGGCTACAAGAAAATACAGCAATAGGATCAACCTTTTCGCCATGCAAAATCGCATCGAAGAAATCTTTTGGTCGTGGTGCGTAAGTTGCCAAGACAAGGCAATCGCGGGCGCAACGTTGACATACTGTACATTTTTTGACAATTTCACCTAGTAGCGCTTGGGTTGTTTTCGCAAAAGTCGTCATTAATTCACAACTAGCTCATCATAAGGCCAACCGTTTTGTCCATTTTCTAAAATAAAGACGCTACTCATATCATAATCAATGCTTTCAAGGTAATCCCACGCATTGTTAGCACTTCCACCGCCGCCAGCACAAACAATGATAAGCGGACTAGCGCCAACCTGCGGTAAAACAGCGCCAACCATTTCGCGTTGCGCGTCATCATCAACTGGTGAAGCAGGAACAAGCACTGCGTCGGCAAGATGGCCATCTAAAAACTGTTCTTCAATGCGAATATCAAGTAAAAACATCTCTACGCTTGCCTCAATATCTTCTTTAAGCTGCGTGGCGGTAATATATTGGCGCCCACCAGATTCAAAAGTTCCTTCGTTGTCTGGATTGTCATTTCCACAAGCAACAAGCACCCCCGCGATTAAAAATATCGTACTAACTAACAGAAAAACTTTTCCCATGTGTTTCATTTTATACCCTCCTAATAGTCTTGCTTGAAAACTTTGTTAACCGCAACCATTGTAATACAAAATCGGTGCAAATGCAAATAGCATTTATTAATAGAAATTATCGATGCTATTTAAATTTCTAATAAACGGGTTGTTTGGTGGCTGCATTTGTTGACTTTTCTTTGCTCAGCTGTTAAGATTAAATTTCTAGAGGCTGGGTTTTAATTTATAAATTTAGGGGAGAGGCGATTTTTATGGATAACCGCAAAAGCAAGCTTAATGCTAGCGCAAGCAAAAACAAACTCGGAGGTCGGCTAGCTTTGCTGGGACTACTTGTTGCCTTCGTTTTCATTTATTTTTTTGTTCCACCAGTAAATAACAGCCTGAATCAGATTTTCAACTTGATGGCCACGATGGATGTTGATGCTGTCATCCAGTATTTGCGCTCATTTGGGGCTCTTGCTGTTGTGGTTTCTTTTTTGCTGATGGTGCTTAGCATTATTATTCCGATTCCCGCCTTTTTGATTACTTTTGCAAATGCTGCCATCTTTGGTTGGTGGCAAGGCGCGATTTTATCGTGGAGTAGCTCAATGGTTGGCGCCGCATTATCTTTTTTCATTGCGCGGATTCTTGGTCGCGACGCGGTGGCTAAAATAACAACTAAAGGCGCTTTAAAACAGGTTGACATTTTCTTTGATCGCCATGGAAAAAATACCGTTTTAATCTGTCGTTTGTTGCCGTTTTTATCGTTTTCCTTAGTGAGCTACGCCTCAGGTCTTACAGGAATTACGTTTTGGTCTTATTTTATTGCAACTGGTATCGGGCAACTGCCAGCAACGATTATTTATTCTTATGTCGGCGGTACATTAACAGGTGGTGTGCAAGTCCTTGTGACGGGCTTGTTGATTTTATTTGCTTTTTCGGCGTTAATTTTTCTGCTTAAAACCGCCTACACAAGGAAAAACCTTTAGACATTTGGTTGTAGAGCAAATTGTTTACAAAAAAAACGGCTATCCGAAGATAACCGTTTTATTTTGTCCATTTTATTGGTGCTGCTGACTAGGATTGAAAGAACCTAATTATCTCATTAATTTGAAACAGTGTCTTCTTCTTCCTCCTCATTTGGGATTAGAATGCTGTTATCTGGGTAATCGTTAGTTACGCCAATTAATGCTTGAACTGGAGCTTGAAAAATAGTTTGGTAAACCGTTCCAGAAAAACGAGTATTACCAACCCCAGTCAGGGCATCCCAAGTCGCATGATTATCACCAACGCTCCTCTAAGTTAGCAAACCATTTTCAAAGCTAAGATCACCGATTCCAAGAATTAATGGAATAGCCTCTCCATTGATGTTTTTTAGGATAAATTCAGTTTCCCCATTAACCACACCATCAGGTAACGTTATTGTCTGGTTATGGAAAGTAGAATTAGTTCCTAGATTTAAAGCTTTTAAAGGGCTAAAATCGCTGATTTGGTTGTTAGCTAAGTTTGCCATCGTTAACCCCTCTAAATATCCTATTCCAGTCAAATCTTGGATTCCATTTATTCCCGTGAACTCTTGGATTTGCCTTCGATTTGAGTCTCTACTTACAGCATTAACGTCAAGAGTATGCAGGTTGATCAATTTCTGAATTTCTACTTCTGCGTTTACGTTAACATTAAGTGCGTGAGCAACAACAGCTACGAGTGATGCATCCGGAAATATCTCGGAGATTTTAATGGTCTCGCCAGTTTCATCAGTGTTTGAACCGCAAACTGCTAAAAACAATGCTACAAAAAGAAATAGCATTATTATCCTGAATTTTGAAAAAACTTCTTTCATTTTAATCATCATTCCTTTCATTAAGTTCTCTCACAATTACGTCAAAAATGCGATAATGTGGTCGACTTATAGCTGTTGATTCTAAAATTATGGGAGAAGTCTATTTTTGTATCCTTAATTCACTAATTTTTTCGTTACTCATCACTTCTGCTACCAGCTTTGTGGTGCATAATCCCTCATCATTGTCGAAAATTGTCAAAATTACCGATATTAATATGATAACACTTTTAAGGCAATTTTTCAACAGTTAAAAGTACAATTAGGCATCTGTTTGTTAAAGAAAGCAGTTGTCGAAGGGAAAATTTGGTAAAAAAAGTAAATTTTCGACTGTAAACTCTTGAGGCAACAAAAAAATTAAGCAAATGTTGACGAATAGTTCCTAAAAATGATTGCACAAATTAAAAATGCAAATTTAAAGTGCATGAGCAATTAGATTTGCATTTTTGTATTTAGTAAGTCGCCAAAAGGATTGGGAATAATATCATTGATTTTACCGACAATCTGTTCATTAAATTTTTTATCAGGTTCATTTTTTCCTCCTGTGCGCCCCGGATGGCGCTTTTTGTTAGCTGTTATTGACACTGTAAACTAATTCGTCTAGTAACTAAAAAATCAGCTTTCAAGGCTAAATTGTAACTTGAGAAATTGCAATTTCGGATGTAAACATTTTCATTTAATCGGGAAATTTATAGCCAAAACAGTTGCATTTTTTACTAAAATGTAAATCGTATATTAATACATACACCTACAAGCACCTAGAGCCTATCCTTATGGGATTTAAGAAATTTCGATAATTTGCACAAANACGCATAAATCGCAANAAAACGTAACTATTTACGTAACTATTTTATACTATAAAATATTGCCGACTAAGCAAGAGAATGAGGGCTTTAGATGATTATCAACGATGAGAAATTTAAACTATTTACGTAACTATTTTTAGCTTCTTGGCGTGTTAAGCGATACCAAAAGGCTAAACACTACTCACGGAAATCAATTTTGGCAACCCCTACCAAAGGGCGAAATTCATGCAAATTACCAAAAAAGTACAGTAAAAGCAGTCAAAATGATCTTTTTTTTA
>JGI990J12352_1000378_pt1 | contig 10071 bp, 9 predicted proteins | sample Intmic4MA4BA4MSA_FD_12352 | JGI IMG/M metagenome (IMG submission 12352) | reverse complement strand
GATTTATAAACCTGGTAAAATGGCTGTTATGGGCGATAAGGATAGTACCTTAGCCTTTAAAGCAATTGGCACAGATACTTTTATAGTGCAAGATATTCCTGAGGCAGATACCTTATTAAAACAACTGGCTAAAGAGCAATACAGTGTAATTTTTATTACAGAACCGCTTGCCGGTGGGCTTACTAACACTTTAAACATTTTAAAAACACGCCCCTACCCTAGCGTAGTTCCTATCCCTTCTTCTAGCGGTGAAGGAAGCGGTTTTGCGATAACCAATCTGCAAAAAGATATAGAGAAGGCTGTGGGCGCAAGTGTAAAACTGTAAAAAGAAGTGTCTAACATGCCTTTTGATACACACTGCACTTGTTTTTTGGGACAAGATATAAAATCTGACAATGTTAAATTTTTATGTTGCGTAGCACACCGAAGGTATAACTCATCGTTAACCAAAACTAGTAATCATCATTAACATTTTAAACCCCAAAAAATTGAAATGCAATACTGTGTACTCTAAGCAATTGCTGTTTATATAAAGATGCATTTAAAACATCTTTCTTGGTGGCTTAATCAAATTACCCACTACTCCATGTACAAAATAGGTTAAAATAAATCTTATGAATAAAAGTAAAATAATAAAAGTATCAGGGCCGCTGGTGGTTGCAGAAGGCATGCAAGACGTTAAATTGTTTGATGTATGCAAAGTTTCTCGCCATAGATTGATGGGCGAAGTAATTGAATTGCGTGGCGACAAAGCGTCGATTCAGGTATATGAAGATACTTCTCTACTTGCCCCCGGCGAAGAAGTAGTTTCTACCCATATGCCTTTATCTGCAGAATTAGGACCTGGATTATTAGGCGGTATTTTTGATGGCATAGGCAGGCCGCTTGATGCATTGCTTGCCCAATACGGCAACCGAATCGGACGTGGCGCAGAAGTAAAGGCATTAAACCGTAAAAAGAAATGGGATTTTTTCCCTTCTGTAAAAAAAGGTGATTCGGTTACCGCTGGCGATTGCTTAGGCACAGTACAAGAAACCAATGTAGTAGAGCACCGTATCATGGTACCATTTGGAATACAAGGTACAATTTCTTCTATTCAATCAGGTTCGTATACCATAGAAGAAGTGATTGCCGTTATAGAAGATGCAAACTCTAACAAAACAGAACTTAGCATGATGCAACATTGGCCCGTGCGCAAAAATCGCCCCTATGCCGAAAAACTGCCCCCCTCACAACCTCTTGTAACGGGTCAACGAGTTATTGATACACTTTTCCCTATCGCAAAGGGCGGCGTTGCGGCAGTCCCTGGCCCATTTGGTTCAGGCAAAACGGTAATGCAACATCAAATTGCTAAGTGGGCGGATGCCGACATTGTGGTATACATCGGTTGCGGTGAGCGTGGCAACGAAATCACAGACGTACTTAATGAGTTTACCAAGCTTATAGACCCTCGTACAGGACACAGCTTAATGCAGCGCACCGTACTTATTGCCAACACCTCAGACATGCCCGTTGCGGCACGTGAGGCAAGTATTTACACAGGCATTACCATCGCCGAATATTTTAGAGATATGGGTTACTCTGCCCTTGTGCTTGCCGATTCTACTTCACGCTGGGCGGAAGCTTTGCGAGAAATGAGCGGCCGTTTAGAAGAAATGCCCGGTGACGAAGGCTACCCCGCTTACTTAGCCTCTAGGTTAGCAGAATTTTATGAGCGTGCGGGTAGCGTAAAACTGTTAGGCAGTAGCCATAAAACAGGTGCGGTTAGCGTAGTTGGCGCAGTGTCGCCCCCTGGTGGTGACATGAGTGAGCCTGTTAGTCAAGCAACTTTGCGTGTAGTAAAGGCATTTTGGGGGTTAAGTGCCGCCCTTGCCTATAAACGCCACTTCCCTGCCGTGGATTGGCTAGTGAGTTATTCTTTATATGCAGACCGTCTAAAGGAATGGTACAAAGATGAAATTGCGCCAGAATTTAACACACTGAGAGAAGAAGCGGCAAGACTTTTAGGCGAAGAAGCTAAGCTAAACGAGATTGTGCGTCTTGTAGGCGTGGATGCACTGTCATATAAAGACCGCTTAACTATGGAAACCGCCAAGTCTATCAGAGAAGATTTTCTGCACCAAAATGCGTTTCATAAAACCGACGCTTATACGCCGCTTGCTAAGCAACACCATATGCTGCATCTTATTTTAACGTTTAATACATTAGCCCTAGCGGCCATCGAACGTGGTGTAGATTTTGAAGAAATTTTAACCTTAGACGCATTAAAGGGTATTGGGCGTGCTAAGCATATATCGCCTGAAGAACTTGAAAAATTTGAAGAGTTATCGCAGGCTTTACAAAAACAGTTATCGGCACTAACAGCAAAAGAAACGTTTTAGGGGATTTTATGATAAAAAAGGAATATAAAACCATTACCGAAGTAGTCGGGCCTCTTATGTTGGTAGAAGGCGTAGAGGGCGTTGCCTATAATGAGCTTGTCGAAATAGAAGAAGCTAACGGTTCTCGTAGAAGCGGAAAAGTGTTAGAGATAGACGGCACAAAAGCATTGGTGCAACTATTTGATTCTAGCCGTGGTCTTAAAATTTCTACCGCCAAAGCAAAATTTTTGGGGCGTAGTGTAGAACTCGGTGTATCTTCCGATATGCTAGGGCGTGTTTTTGATGGTATGGGCAAACCCATTGACGGCTTAGGGCGTATTTTAGCGGAAAAACGTGTGGATATTAACGGTTTGCCACTAAACCCTTATGCTAGAGATTACCCTGACGAATTTATTCAAACAGGTGTAAGTGCCATTGACGGCTTAAATACGTTGGTTAGGGGTCAAAAATTGCCCGTATTTTCTACCAGTGGGTTACCTCATGCCGATTTGGCAACACAAATTGCCCGCAACGCCACCGTAAGAAGTGCCAGTAGCGAAGAGTTTGCTGTAGTTTTTGCCGCCATTGGCATCACGCATGAAGAAGCAGACTTTTTTATCACCGATTTTAAGCGCACAGGTGCAATAAATCGTGCCGTGCTTTTTATGAACCTTGCCTCCGACCCTGCTATAGAGCGTATTGCAACACCCCGTATGGCACTTACGTGCGCCGAATATTTAGCGTTTGAAAAAGGTATGCATGTTTTGGTAATTTTAACCGACATCACCAACTATGCAGAAGCACTAAGGGAAGTTTCTGCGGCACGCAAAGAAGTTCCTGGCAGAAGAGGATACCCTGGGTATATGTATACCGATTTGGCGTCTATGTACGAGCGTGCAGGCAGATTAAAGGGAGGTAAAGGTTCTATTACCCAAATTCCTATCCTTACTATGCCCGAAGACGACAAAACCCACCCCATTCCCGACTTAACAGGTTATATTACAGAGGGGCAAATTATTTTATCAAGAGAGTTGCACCAAAAAGGCTGCATGCCTCCCATAGACGTATTGCCTAGTCTTTCTCGCCTTAAAGATAAAGGTATTGGCAAAAACAAAACCCGTGAAGACCATGCCGACACCATGAATCAGCTTTTCGCCGCCTATGCTAGAGGTAAAGATGCCAAAGAACTTGCCGCTATTTTGGGCGATGCCGCACTTACTAAGATAGATTTAAAATTTGCCGCATTCGCAGAAAGTTTTGAAAAAGAATACATCTCACAAGGTGCTAGCACCAACCGTACCATAGAAGAAACACTAGATTTAGGTTGGAAATTGCTAAGCATGCTACCTAAAGCAGAATTAAAGCGTATCGACCATGCGTTGTTAGACAAGTACTATAAAGACTAAACCTAATCAACCCCACAAGGTATGATGGCATGCAATCGGCACTAAGAGAATTCTAAATTTTAATGATAAAGTTGCAGATAAAAGTTACAAATGCAGCGAGTTGCAAGTTGTAATCAACATTTGGCAGTGCTATCATTTTTATGATGATTTCTAGATTGTGCAGGAGTCGCACAGGAGTGGAACACGCAACGGTTAAAACGCTAATCTTGCTTGGAGTGCAATCCCTACAAAATTCTTACATCAACCACAATTAATTGTTTAACCTACTTGTAAGAGTCGCACTGTCATGCAACTCGCAAGTTGGAGATTCCCTTCTCGCCCGTACCGTGCTACCCACACAAAATCGAAAAGGGGGCTAAATGTTAATGATAATTTTTGGCCACAGATGCACTTATTATCATTAAAATTTAGCGTTATCCGCATTAAATCTCATCTTATTTCTGTTTTCTGTAAACGCCGACCTTTTCGGGTTTGGCTACACTAAAATCAACAATCGGAGTATCAATACAATATAACTATGGCAAGGCTTGCAGTAAACCCCACACGCATAGAACTTAGAAAATGTAAAATACGTCTAAAATCTGCGCAAAGTGGTCATAAATTGTTAAAAGATAAATCGGACGAAATGGTTCGACAGTTTTTAGCGTACGCAAGTAACGCAAAAGAAACCCGTATCAAGGTAGAAAGTGAACTCGCAGTCGCACTTAAAGCGTTTGCTTTGGCTCGTGCCATATCTGGCAGTCACGTTATCGAAAAGGCAATTCAAACTTCTAAAGCAATTGCCCAAATAGAAATTTCAGTTAAAAGTATTATGGGGGTAGATGTTCCACTCATCCGCCCTAAAACATTAGATGCTACACCCACCCTACCTTATCATCTAGCAGATGCGCCACCCGAATTAGACGATGCACTACTAGGTTTTTATGCCGTTTTAGAAAGGCTGTTAAACTTAGCCGAAATAGAAAAAACGTGCGCTCTATTGGCCGATGAAATAGAAAAAACCCGTAGGCGAGTAAACGCTCTAGAATACATTATGATTCCCGATTTGCAAGAAACTATCGCTTATATTCAAATGCGCCTAGACGAAAACGAACGTGGCGCAATTGTAAGACTCATGAAAGTAAANANTAAACTAGAAAGCGTTGAATAATTTTAATACAAACCCATGGTGTTGCCATTACCTCTANTTTATCGCNTTTTACAGTAACAGCTTGATTATCGTCAATTTTTTTGTAAAGATTGGCAGGTTTTGATATTAATNCTATTATTTTTCTANCAAGCTATACAAGTACATCACCATCAGGCGCAATATAATCGGTGTAAAAACTTCATTTNTAAATTAGTTTGACGATTGCTCGTCCATTTTTCTAAANATTATTAATCTGTTGTATAATANCATAACAGCAATTCCTTTTATTANNTCTCCNGGCAAAAATGGAANNACCATAAGCAACATTGCTTGNCCTATTGTACTATTATAAGGATTAGGATAAATAAATCTTGTAAATAGCATAAAACCAAAAGCACCAAATAGCATTACAATTGCAGTAAATAGTGTTATAGCAAACATTACCATGGTGATTTTAAATGCCGCTTTACTTTTTGACGGCAACAGATTTTCATTTTTAGTATTTTTTTCTATTACGCTTATGTATAACGACATTAAAAAAGTAGCAGGTATAAACGAAACAGCAAAGCCAATACTAGCACTGGTAAAAAATTGTATTCCATTTCTAAATTGACTAAATATAGGCATACCAAGCATTCCCATTAACACATACACGCTTACAACGATTGCCGCCATTTTAGGCTTGCAAACGATTGCTACCGCCATAAATGCTAAAGTTTGCAGTGTAACCCAAACAAGTGAAAAAGGAATAGGAAAACCTATTTGAGCCATAACAGACAGTATCGCCACAAGAATAGCTATTTTGGTTATCTGCTTTGTAGGCATTGTTTTTTTAACTTTGCTTTGCACTTGTATAGAAGAAGGAATTTCAAAAGGCAAAAGGTGCTGTTGCAAATATTCTACAATCTCTTTTTTAGAGACATTACCTACAATAGAAGCACTTAGTTTTAGAGTGCCATTTTTCTTTTTAACGCCTCGTACAATCGCACTATCTATTTTTTCATGCAATAACAACAACTTTTCTATATTACCTGTGTTGATTTTATTACCTTTAATATTAATACAGTTATCCGCTCTTCCTAATAAAACAAAATGCCCTTTATCATTAAAATATCTAACCAACTGCGGCAATCACGCCAAAGTATTTTTGGTTCTCCTGTTGTGCCTGATGTAAGCACCCCAAATTCGGCTGCTTTATGTGGAGCTAAAAAATCCATTTCAAAATTCAAGCCCTCGTGTATTATAATCGGAATATTTTTATTTTTTTGCGCTATAAAAAATTGAACCAATTGCTCTAAATAGTTTTTTTCTTGAATAACCGAAACAATGATATTGGGATTAGTAAATTTTCTTTCGTCTACAAGTGTTAAAAAATCGCTGTATGTAAATATAAATCCGTCAAAAATAATAAATATCTTTTGAGGGTTTTCTTTTGTTTTTTGTTGTAATAATTGATAAAAATTCATTCTTTTTTTACTAGCAATGCTACTCCTCCTCCACCAACATTTGCTATGGAGCATATTCCTAATTGACCTTTTTGTAGACTTTTCAATAAATGTACTAGAATTATCGTGCCGCTAGCTGAATATGGATGACCAAATCCAACTGCTCCGCCTAGCGGATTTAACCTATCTATGTATTTTGGATATTTGCGATTAAAAACTGCACTAATTATACTAAATGCCTCGTTAATCTCAAAGCTAGAAATATCTTTTGGCGTTAATCCTGTTTTTCTAAAAAGTTCATCAACTGCATATACTGCATACTCTGGACTTAAATCGGGATTGCCTGCCACAAAGCAATAATCTATAATTTGTGCCTTAGGGACTAAATTGTTTTTAATTAAATAACCCTCGCTACACAAAACAGCAAATGCTGCTCCATCATTTTTGGTGCAGGAATTGCCCGCAGTAATTTCACCACCCTTTTTTAGTACTGGAAATTTATCTAAAAAGGCTTGCGAAATATTAAAGCGAATGCTCTCGTCTTTAATGCTTTCAAAAACTCCCAAAACACTATCCTCAAGCTGTCCGTTTGCAAAAGCCGTTGCCGCCTTTTTATGGCTAGCAAATGCTATAGCATCTAGCTCTTGCCTTTTTATTCCCCATTTTCTAGCCACATTTTCAGCTAGCTCTAGCGTTACATTCTCTCCGTTAGTATTAGGCGAAAATTGTGCATATTCAAAAGAGGGGTTATCTTTGTNAAATCGTGGGTGGTTNATATTGTAATTGCGTACTATTTGAGTAGAAGTACTATCAAATCCGCCACATNCAACGCAATTTACCGTTTCGCTTTTTATCAAAGAAGTAGCAAGCATAACGCTAGTCAAACCACCNCTACATTGAGTATCTATCGTGATAGCTGGTATCNCTGCATCTACTTTAGCATACANTGCCATAAGCCTAGCAATGTTCCCACCGCNACCAACACTATTTCCTGCAATGNTCATATCGAGAGCTATTTTCTTATTACAGTCTAAAATTTTTCTTAAAACAGCAGCACCCAATTTTTCTGCGCTTATAGTTCTAAACACTCCGTTTTTTTTGCCAATAAAGGAACGTCTAGCATCAATAATAAAAATCTTACTTTTTTGTACAAAATTTCTTCTTTGAGGGATAGCATTTTCTTGCATTTCAATAGCTTAGCACACATAAAAAGCACTGTCAACCTATTAGCCGTGTAAGGTTAACAGATTACAGAAAAAGCCCCTAAGATGAGAGAAAGTGGATTAGTGTGTATTTTATTAGATTTTACGGGAAATAACCGCTACAGAAAATCAAGTATTCCGTCTTTTAGCTCTACCGCTAGCTTACCTTCTATTTTGCCTATCAGTTTTGCGCAAATACATAACCCTAAGCCTGATTGCGAGAAAAATACTAAAAAAAAATATAGAAATTTTTTAATAATCGCCGAAAAATAATTGCCAAATAAGAATTTTTTGTGTATATTGTATTAAGAGTATGTTAATACAGTTTTTGTCATATTTATGACAAAAAATAAAATTAGTCGTACTTGAATGGATAATAACCACAATTAAAAGGTATGCTGTGCTATATTTTAATGATAATTCACTAGACCTGCAGCTAGAAATCATCATTAAAATTTAGAACCCTCCAAAATAGAATATTATGGCTATTAACATCAAATCAACACAATCTAGAAGTGCTAAAAAAGGTAAGTCTTACACACAATGGCGGATATAAAGCGTGAAATTTTAGTGTATGTAAAATACAACAAAGGTGTTTTTAAAAATAAAACCATTTTTTGCCCGTGCTATAACCCTGAGTGGAGTAATTTTACTAAATGTTTTGCATTACATTTAAAAAAAAGATTTCTATCCTAAAAAAATGTCAATCAATCAATCAATCAATCAATCAATCAATCAATCAATCAATCAATCAAGCCGTGCATTAACATAGAGGAATTGAATTATGAAAACTAAATTGCAACATTATTCCGTGGCCGAAATTGTAGAAGGTTTTACATACAATTCGCTTGAAGAAAAAGGTTTGTTTGGGCTTAGTGGAAAGCTGACTATTCAACCTGAGTACCAACGCAACTACATATACAATGACGGCAAAATGGACGTCGCTGTTATCGATAGCCTGCTTAAGGGTTATCCTCTAGGCTTTTTTTATTTTAACGATGTATCGACATCTAAATTTGAAGTGCTAGACGGGCAACAACGTATAACCAGTATTGGGCGTTTTTGTACAGGGGATTTTGCCATTTTAGTGGACGGTAGAGAAAAAACTTTTGCTAGCCTACCCAAAAGCATGCAAAAGCGCATTAAGGATAGTCAACTTTCAGTTTATCATTGTAGTGGAATGGAAAGCGAAATTAAAGAGTGGTTTAAATCTATCAATATTACAGGCGTACCCTTGAACAATCAAGAGCTTTTAAATTCTATCTATAGTGGGAAGTTTGTTACACTTGCCAAAGCTGAATTTAGCAACAGTAACCATAGCAATATTCAAAAATGGAAATCCTATGTAAAAGGCGACCCTAAACGGCAAGAAATTCTTGAATGTGCCCTAACTTGGATAGCACAAAGTAAAGGTATTAGTGTAGAACACTATATGTCCTTGCATAGAGCAAACGATAATATTTTCGAGCTTAAAACCTATTTTAACACCGTTATTGATTGGGTTAACAGCGTATTTACTGATACCAGCGTTATTGATTGGACCAACAGCGTATTTATTGATGTAGAAAAAGAAATGTGTGGGCTTAATTGGGGTAAGTATTATGAAAAATATCATAAAACGCTCTATAACCCTAAAGCCATATCTGTTACGCTACGTCGACTGTATAATGATTGTTGTGTTAAAAACAAAAAAGGCATTTTTGAATATATTTTGGGTGAGCAAAAAGAGAAAAAACTTTTAGAAGTTCGTATTTTTGATGAATTTACTAAGCGATTGGTATACGAAAAACAAACACAAGAAGCACAAGCAAAGGGTGTATCGAATTGCCCGTATTGTGCAATTGAGCATGGTGTTTCTAAAATGAAAGTTTGGTTATTGCAAGAAATGGACGCTGACCACATAACCGCATGGAGCAAGAGTGGAGCGGTCGATATAAACAACTGTCAAATGCTATGCAAAACACATAATCAAAGCAAAGGTAACAAATAGTTATTTTGTAAAGGTGACACATTTTCATGGTGCCGTATTTTCATGGCGATGCCTATTTACAATTTCAGTTAGCCGCAAAATTTGGAGCAAGTTTAAATTTTTATGATAACTTACCTCACCTACAACTAGAAAACATCATTAAAATTGATAATTTTTAGATATTGTGCGGGGCGCACGGCAATGCGGATTGCACAATATGATTCATCAATTGTAATTGCTTTTCAACCTATCTATCTGTAGAATTTACACTCCTGTGCAATCCACAATCTGGGGATTTCTTTCTACCTGCAGGGATACTACCTCCCATGCTACCCTCAAAAAAAGCTGAATATTAATGATAATTTCTAGTAAGGGTAGCACTTATCATCGTGAAATTTTGCATTCCAAAAAAATTTAGCACTGCAAAATTCAAAACTTTCAACTTAGAGCCCTTTTTTGTGCATGAGCTTGTTAGCGTTTAATAAATTCTTTAAGTTGGTTTAGCGGGCATATTTCTTTTGCTATGGGCTGATTAATTGTGGTGGATATCCATTCTTTGG
>JGI990J12352_1000377_pt1 | contig 10116 bp, 1 predicted proteins | sample Intmic4MA4BA4MSA_FD_12352 | JGI IMG/M metagenome (IMG submission 12352) | reverse complement strand
ACGGTGGAAATTTGTGTTTAATAAGTAAAATTAAAACGAGAGTTTCGTGATTGACTGATCACGAAACTTTTTAGTTTGGCAATTTTTTGACGAAAAATGTAATAAAATTTGATTTTAGGGGTTGTGAGAAACTTTAAATTCTGATAAAATTTGAAATTAGTAAATACATACCTTTTTGTCAAATTTTGTCAAAACTTTAGTTTTTTTGTATTTGTCGTAACGATTAAAGTTTTAGATTAAAATGGGATGAAACGGGGGTGAGCCAATATGTTGGAAATTTTAAACGAATTTGATCGAATATGCAATATGGAAATCGTACGTCCTGCTTTTTGGACTTACGACTTTTCTTTTGTTTTAATGAAAAACCACCTGTGAAGTTTAAGTCGGTAAACTCGCAATTAAATGATTGGATGTGTTATTATGTTTGACTATTATAAATGGAAACTTGCGAATAAACAAATCGGTAAGCCAGTAATAAAGCTAGAGAAAAAAGAGCCAATCGCAAAACGAATATGGATTATGGTGCTTGTTTTCGCAACTGCTTTCGCAATGGTTGAAACGCTGGCAACATTCTTTGGAACACTAGTAATTGTTGTTTCATTAATTGTCGCAGGATTATCATTTGTTTGTTTGATTTTAGAATTATTAAGAGTGAATCTTAAGAGTGTGATGCTTAAGTTCCTTAAAGCTTTAATGTTTCTAATCGGTACTGGAATTTTGTGGGCTTTGTTCGTTGCTACATTTGGTATAATTGCTACAAACATTCATCCTCGCGGTCAGATTAACAATGTACTTGAGATTGTTATGTGGTTATTTTTGATGGCATTAGTGCCAGTAATAATTGTTTTATTTTTCCGTTTTATGGACGGTCGCAAACTATCCTCCAAAATCCATCGTAAAATTTATCTTGAATTATTGATAACCGTTTTTGTTGGAGTAGTATTAACTTATTTTCCGAATGCGATTGTTATGCGGTCGTTATTCTTAACGCGTTTGATTCAATTTATCTTACTAACAATTATTAATACAGGACTAGTTGCTGGAATCATCACTACTTGTTGGAATCGGGGTCTCTTATAATGAATATTTTAAAACTATCAAAACGGACAAAACAACGTTTAAGTAAAGCAATTAAATGCTTATTTATTTTTATTTTTCTTGCTCAACCGTTTTTAACAGGGGCATACGCACTGGCGGAAATTAATCGTGTATCAGGTCGCCGTGTTGACTTAACCGTCCCAGTCACAACGACTAATGTTTCATTACCAGAGCGAGTGGCGTTAACAGTTAATGACATAGAGCTGTTGTTGGAACTTGAAGAACAATTTTTTGCTGATTTAAATGAGGAACAAAGATTTGCGTTAAGACAATTTATTACTTATGGCTACACGCAAGCAATCAATGAATTACCACAAACTGAGCGACTTGAATTGTTAGATATTATCGCAATCTTTTTCGATTTGGCTGATTGGTTAGATTTAAATAATTCAACTGGCAAGGAAGATGCGCCCATTGATGAATCTGAGGCAGATGTAGATGTAGATACGGTTGAGGAAGAGGAAAAAGATGAAAATGATGAAAAAGATGAAAATGATGATAAGGATTTAGAGGGGGAGGAAGAGGACAACAACAATCCAAGAGAATATCTGCCATTACGATACCCAACGATTCACGATAATGGTATCGAAGTTGACGGCGAATTATATGATGTTAATGAATTTTCTCGAACATATTACATGGGAGATGGCTACTTCCAAACATTGATTACTTCCGAACCACAAACATTTATGGCAGAAAATCCGTTTTCACGTGGCGCGCAATTGGAAACAGAAATTGATAATACTCTTGTCAGACGTCACCGTGGAAATCGTGGCTATGTTCATAACCGTGCCAACCGTTTTGATGTGATTTTGCCTGACGCAGTTGAAGATGGTGCAGGGATTGAACTTGTGGGTGTTAATCACACATTAGAATTAATGCCGTTATTTGGTGAGTTTGACTTGATGACAACGCTTGAAAATGCGGCGCTTTATAATCACGTTCTTGATGGAATTGATGTGCAATATACTGTTTTGAATAGTAGTTTAGTCCAAGAAATTATTATTAATCATAATACCTCCGAAACTGAAACAGAATTTGCGTTTCAGTTAAACCTTGATGTAGGTCAAACGCTAGATATAACAACGTATGGTGTGATTAATATTTATGAAAACGATGATGTCATCCATCAAATTACACTTCCTGTAATTGTTGATGGAAATGATGCTGTTCATGAGGAAAATATTCATTGGGAAGTCAACGATGACATCATAACCCTTGTTGTCAACGAAAACTTTCTTACTAGTCCAGAAGCAGTATTTCCACTACGTTTAGTTGTCGGATTTAGTCAGTTTGAACCTGTGACAGAGCCGTATACCATGAGTGTTGTAACAGTTAGGCAAAATGGTGGTGATTCACTACTTAATCGAGCCTATGCTGGATTTGATGATGGTCTTGCCTCAGGACATGGTGATTATGTTTTTCAATCATGGTGCGATCCACCTGAAGAGATTACAAGTCTTCCTGAATTTGGTCCTGGTTGGTGTGATGACAATAATGCTGGCTGGGGAGGTGGATGGGTTTGGAATTGGAATCAGTGGAATAATACCCGTACATTTGTCAATGTCGCATCCAGTCCAGGTTTTAACCAACTACTAACCACTTTCGGACCAGATAAAATCTTAATTGATGCCACCTTTTCTATTCAACAATCAAGTCGGATGGGACAACTAGAACCAATCAATGCCACCCAATTTAGTTTGTTTTCAACGAATGTACCGTGGAATGTGAACACAGTCTCTTGGGTTAATCAACCAAGTGCAGCGCAAATGTCAAATGTTGGTGGACCACGACCAACTGGTCAAGCTAACAGTTGGCATCGTTGGGATATCACAAACACAGTTCATGACTGGGCAATGGGCACCTTACCTCATCGTGGGCTTGTACTTAGGTCAGCAAACGAAGGTACGAGTACTCAAATGCAGCGCTTTTGCGCAGTAACCAATACCACTTGTCGTGCCCCTTATATTGCCATCACTTGGCAGTATGTTGACCGCGGAGTTCCATTGGATGAAACACATGCCTCTGTTCAACCTGTCATCGAAAGAAGTGTGACGAACGGAACACAACGTGTACGTGGTGTGTTCGCATCAGGTCTGACGGCTATTTATGCGAGCGTTGAGTACCATCTTGTCGGTGGAGGTATTATCGTTAGTGAATCTCAAGCAGCTACAACGGAAAATGAGCGTCTTTTGCCTGATACAAGGCGATTTGGTAACCAATTAAATGCTGATTCTCACCCGGTTATCCGCTATGCCGATAACTGGCAGACAAGCCGATTTTTCCAAGAATTTGCGCTTAATACGATTTATTACTTCTCGGCAGTCGCAACACTAAACGATAATCAAAGTCCAGTCGTAACCAGCGAAACTTTTTTAATCTATCAAGCCCAGATGATGGACACCCTCCCACGGATTGCGGCGCATTATGGTGTCGAACTCGCAACCTTAATGGTTGATAATCGGGTTCAAGATGGTATGGTACTCCCAGGTGATACATTATTTATTAGAAACCCGCAAACAGATGAACCGTTTAACCCTCCACCATTCCTTGAGCGGGATAAAATTTTAATTGATGGTGCCAATAACTCACGTGGTAATGACAGTATCTTTGGGTTTGACCCAATTAATTTACTAAACGGGAACTTTTTCATGGAAGTAGCTGATGTTCAAATTATGGATGTTGGTCGTAATTTTCAAATTTATCGGACATACAACGTCTTTTCGTATGGTCGAAATGGGATGTTTGGTCGTGGATGGGATTTTGATTACAATCGCTTTGTAACCCGTGATACAAACGGTAGTGTTCTTTATTTTCGCGGTAATGGTAGCTTATTAGAATTTGAACGAAACGGAGATACAAATGATTTCATCTCACCAAGGGGGCATGATTATACATTAAGAGAAGTCCGCGTCGGTATTAACGATTTTTATGAGCCAATTTATCATTTCGAAATAGAAGGGCATGACGGCACCACCTATCACTTTAATGGTTGGGGGATGCTTGAACGAATTGTAACTCGTGACGGGTTTGCGACAACGATTTACTATGATGAAGATTTTAATATCATGCACATTGTTTCACCAACTGGACTCCAGTTTGACATTATTACCAATGAGCGTGGTTTTATCACGCGTATTTACTTACCAAATGGTAGCTATTTATTGTATGAATATGATGAATATGACCGTTTAGTAAGAATGCGTGATGCTGATGGTGGGTGGGTTACTTATGTTTACGATGAATATCATAGTATGATTAGTTGGTACGATGCAAGCAACACGCGGATTATTTTGAATACCTTTGATGAATACCACCGCGCAATTAGTCAAGTCGATGCCAATGGTGATATCGGAATCCTAGAATTTGGCGACGGCTACACGCGCGTAACTGACAATAACGGTAATGTCACCATTTATAAACTCGATCAATACGACCGATTACTAAAAATCATTCATCCTGATGGTACCATTACCGAACAAGGATACGACGAACGTGGTTTCCATGAAGTAGGGGCTGATTATAACAATAACGAGGTAAACCGTACTTTTGATGACCGTGGTAATATGTTATCAGAAACGAGAATTGATGGTCGCATTAGAACATTTGAATATAATGAGCGAAACCAAATTACAAGTCAAACTGATTTTTACGGTCGCATAACAAGATTTATTTTTAATGCTGATGGTCGCTTAATTGAAACAATTTTTCCTGATGGAACTAGTGAAACGCAAGCCCATGACCAGTGGGGGAATGTCATCCTAAGAACCGATGCGATGGGTTATAGCACGTCATATACTTTTAATGGTGCCTTGATGACCTCAAGAACGGATGCTTTAGGGAACACGACGAGATTTTACTATAACGAAATGAACCAACTCATTAGAACCGTTGACCCGCTCGGACGCACAACAGTTCAAGAGTTTAACGCTAGCGGCGATCTCATCAGTCGAACTTATCCAGATGGCGGCATCATCACTTATGAACGCGCCGCTGATGGAACCGTGACCGCATTTATTGATGCCAACGGTAACGTGACGACATTTGAATTTGATGGTATGCATCAATTAATCGGCGCAACTAACGAGTTCGGCGGTAGTATCGAACGCATATTAGATGGTAACGGTAATGTCATCAAAGAAATCGACGAAGACGGTCATGCCACCATCTTTGAATTTGATGAAATGGATCGCCAAATCTTAAAAATCGACCCAGACGGTGGACGTACAGAACACCATTTCGATGAAGAAGGTAACTTATACCGTATTGTCACACCAACAAACACCACAACCTTTGAACACGACGAACATGGTCGCGTTATTTTAGAAACTGATAATTTTGGCTTTACACAAACCATTTTCGGTAATTACGGAAGTATCTACCAAGTGATTACCCCAACAGGTATCACAACGACCATCTACAATAATATGGGTCGCCTCATTCAAAGAACCGATGAACTAGGACTTACGACCATCTATACCCATAACCTAAATGGCGAAATTACTGAGCGAAATGTCCATGGTAGAATTACCCGTTATGTTCGTGATGCTTTAGGTCGCGCAATTCGCACTTACAACCCATATGGATATTACACGACCATATCTTTTGATGCCGCAGGTAATGTGGCGCGCACAACCAACGAACTCGGACATGAAACACGGCATATCTTTGATGCGATGAATCGTGAAATCGAAACCATCTTCGTTGATAATACGAGAACAAGGCGTGCCTTTGACCTAAATGGTAACAACATTTCAGAGACTGATGCCAACGGCAATACGACTCGTCACGAATACAACGCTTTAGACCTAAGAGTCGCAACAATTGACCCGTATGGCAACACCATTCGGTTTGTTTATGACGGACGCGAAGAACTACAACGACAATATGATGCCCGCGGTAACGCCACTAGATTTTACCGTGATGGTCGCGGCAACATTACCCGTACTGTTGATGACGCAGGCAACACATGGGAAACAATATTCGATGTCGCAGGTAATGTTATCCGTGAAATTGACCCAGATAACAACGTCACCAGATTCATCTACAACGACCAAAACCAACGCCTCCAAGAAATAGATGCGGATGGCTATATTACTCGTTCTTATTTTGACAATCAAGGACGAAATTATCGTACAATTACCCCAAGTGGCGCTGAAACGAGAACCTACTTCGACGAACGTGGACGTGCTTACCGCCAAATTGATATTTTTGGGAACGTTACTAGGACTATTTTTGATGGATGGGGCAACGCAATCCAGACAATCACCCCAACTGGGACAATTTATAATGAATTTGACTTATTAAATCGAGTTGTTAGTACAACAAACGAACTAGGAATTACTACAACATTCACCTTTGATGCGGCGGGTAATACGACCCGTGAAAATGAGAATGGCAGAATTACTACAAGTGAATTTGATAACCGTGGTCGGCTAATTAAAACAATTAACCATTACGGCTATACACAAACATTCACATTTGATGCCAACGGTAATCAAGTTACAGTAACCGATGAAAACGGCAATACAACAACAACCGTTTTTGACCGCCTTAACCGTCAAATCCAAAGCATTGATGCCGATGGGAACTATACCTCAAGCGAATTTGATGCGGATGGTAATTTAATTACGGAAATTGACGAAAATGGTAACACAACAAGACACATCTATAATTTCCGTAGCCTACGCGTCGCAACAACAGACGCCCTCGGCAACATTACCAGATTTACCCATACACCAAGTGGACGCATCGCATCAGAAATTGATCCATATGGCAACGAAACCCGATTTGAATACGATGGTCGTGGCAACGTAACATTAATGATTGATGCATTAGGTTATGAATGGTATACTCGTTTTGACACGGATGGCAATCAAATTTTAAGTGTCGATCCAATGGGTAACCAAACCGAATATCGCTATAACACTCAAGGGCTACGTATCAGTGAAACAAATGCGGGAGGTTACACAACCAGATTTTATTATGACAACTATGGACGACTAATCCGCACCGTTTATCCAACAGGTGTCTATTCAAGCACGTACTACGACACATTTGGGCGACCATATCATCAAGTAGACATCTTTGGTAATACCACAACCACAGTCTTCGATGAGTGGGGTAATGCCGTCCAAATGATTACCCCAACAGGTACAACCTACAACGTCTTTGACAACCTGAACCGACTAATCGAAACAATCGACGAATTTGGACTCACAACCACCAATACCCTTGACTCAGTCGGTAATATCTTAGTCGTAAATGTAGAAGGGCAAATTACCATTAATGAGTTCGATGCCCTTGGCAGAATTTTTAGAACAACAAACGCACTGGGGTACAAAAACGAAACAAGATTTGATGCGAGTGGCAATGTCATCCGTACAATAGATGAACGAGGCATCACAACTTACACCGAATTTGATGCGATAAATCGTGTAGTCAGAAATATCAATGCCTACGGTTATTACCAACAATTAATCTTCGATGCGAATGGTAACACCATAGGTGAAATTGACCAAAATGGTAATTTAACAACTAACATCTACAACGCATTAAACCAACGCATCGCAACAATTGACGCTCACGAAAACGTCACCCAATTTAGCTACCATCCAAATGGACTTCAAGCAACCGAAACAGATCCTTATGGCAACGTCACAAGGTTCTATCATGATGCCCTTGGAAATGTCACTCTCACAATCGGCGCCCGAGGAGACGAAACCAGATCCGAATTTAATTCAGCAGGGGAAATGACCCGTGAAATCAATGCGCTAGGTCTTATAACAACTCATGAATTTGATCGATACGGACAACGCATAAGAACGACCAATCCCAATGGATTAGTAACAAGCTATTACCATAATGACCAAGGTTTACTGATTAGAGAAACAGATAATACTGGTCGCATTACCACGATCGAATACGACGAATTCAACCGTGAGATTTCTCGTACCGACCCTCTTGGACGACAAGCAACAATTTACCATGATTACCGTGGTAGAACTTATAAAATAGTATCTTTTACTGGCGACGTCATGATTAACGAATTTGACCAACTGGATCGCATTATCGCCACGATTGATTATCGAAACCGTAGAACAGAACTAACCCTTGATGCCGTTGGTAATGTAATCGTGGAAACAGATCATGATGGTTATGAAATTATTAGAACATTTGATAACCTTAACCGTGAAACAAGTACAACCAATCAGCTTGGGTACACGACTTATACGACTTTTGACGCAGTAGGAAACATCATCAAAACAATCAACGCCCTTGGGCATGAAATTACCACCTATTTTAATGAGCTAAACCTACCAATCAAAACAATTGATACCCGTGGCTACGAAACAATTTCGTATTTCGATGCGATGGGACGTATTATCACAACCATAATGCCAAATGGTGGGCAAATCGAAACCCGATTTGACGCGAACGGTAACGTCATTGCCCAAAGTGATGCGAACGGTCATGTTAGCGAAAATGTCTACAACGCCTTAAATCAACGTATCCAAACGATTACCCCGCGCGGTGGCGAGTACAATTTTGAATGGGATGCGTCGGGTAACTTAATCACTATGACCAATCCGATGGGACATCGGACAACATTCACATATGACTTCCACGACAACCAAACACGTGAAATGATGCCAAACGGTGCGACTATTACGCGTGAATTCGACTTAGCTGGTAGACAGATTTCAGAAACAACACCACTTGGACTTACAACAATAAGTACATTCAATTATCGTGATAACTTAATCCGCAAAACGACCAACTATCATGGAAATATCGCTACCACGCAATTTATTTATAACGACTACAATGACCTAATCATCGAAATTGCACCAAACGGTGGACAAACGATCCATACCTATGATGAACGTGGACTGCTCACAAGTACAACGGACGCATTAGGAAATACAACTTATTTTGAGTTTGATATTTTGGAACGATTGATAAGTGAAACAGATACTTACGGCAACACAATTTATTACGTATTAAACGCTGAAGGTCAAATTATACAAGAAATTTATCCTGGCGGGCGAATTTATCAATATATTCTCGATGCGGCAGGCAATCTTGTTGAATTGATTGATCCTCTAGGATATAGTAAAATACAAACATTTGACGCATCGAGCAATTTAACGAGCGTAACGAATGCTTTAGGGCAGATGCGTTTTTACGAACACGATTACGAAGGTAATATCATTACCGAAATTGACAATCGAGGTAATATCGCACGTTTAACATTCGATGCCGATGGTAATCGTGCAAGAAGCTATGACCGACGTGGAAATATGACAAGATTTAGATTTGACCTCGCCGGCAACCTGACCTCAATCACCGACCCAGGCGACAGAACAACCGTATTCAGCCATGATGGTGTTGGCAACACGATTTCGATGACCGACCCAGATGGACGAACTGTTCATTACGAATTCGACGATGAAAACAATAGAATCGGAATCATCCATCCAGACGGCACAATAGAACGGGCGACCTACAACGCTTTTGGAAATCGAACGAGTACCACGCATCCGAGTGGCAGACGCAGTATTTATCATTATGACAATATGAACAACCTCGTTTTAGTAACTTACTATTACGCAAACGGTAATCGAATTGTAGACGTAAACATTACTCGTGAATTCGATTTACTTGGTCGTGTATTATTAATGGAAGATTCTACTGGTATAACGACCTTTGAATGGGATGGACTTGGACGCTTAATGGCAAGGACAAATCAAAATGTCGAAGATGAAGATGTTCGTGTTGAGTATGCTTACGATGAAATCGGAAACATTATCAAAATCACCTACCCAGACGGACGCTATTCAACGCACGCATTCGACCTAAACAACCGTGAAATTGCGACGACTGACGTTTCAGGGAACACGACTTATTTCAAGTACAACGCCTTAGGACAAGAAATTAAGGCGATTAATTGGAATGGCATTATTACCGAAACAACCCATGACGAAGACGGACACATCGAAAGCGTAATCCACACCA
>JGI990J12352_1000376_pt1 | contig 10159 bp, 13 predicted proteins | sample Intmic4MA4BA4MSA_FD_12352 | JGI IMG/M metagenome (IMG submission 12352) | reverse complement strand
ATCCCCGACCAGATCGAAGCTGGCACCTACATGGCCGCCGCCGCCGCAACCGGGGGGGACATTTTGATCAAAAATGTAATCCCGAAGCACTTAGATTGCATCACCTCCAAATTCCAAGAGATGGGTGTCACCATCCAAGATTTGGGAGAAGCTCTCCACGTAAAGGCCGACGGTGCGCTCAACCGTGCCAACATTAAAACCATGCCATACCCTGGTTTCCCAACAGACATGCAGCCTCAAATGGGGGCCGTTTTGTGTCTGGCTCAGGGGACTAGCATCATAACCGAAAGCGTGTGGGACAGCCGATACCGCTATTTGGATGAGCTAAAAAAAATGGGTGCTATGGCTCAAGTGGATGGGAAAACAGCTGTCATTGAAGGAGTTCCTTCTTTAACCGGTGCCCCTGTATCCTGCTGCGACCTACGCGCAGGTGCCGCGCTCGTAATCGCAGGCCTCGCCGCACAAGGGGAAACTGTGGTCGAGCAAATCCATTATATCGAACGCGGGTACGAGGACCTTGTCGGCAAGCTCCGAAAATTAGGCGCAACCATCGACTACCTAAAGGCTCCCATCGATCCGGACAAAAAAGAAACGCTAAGGGCCATCTCTTAATATCTCTCTTCTGGCTAGTAAAATAACACGGAAATAGTTGGAATAAATGCGCAAGGCGATATAGCCTTGCGCATTTGTTTATGGTATAACATTCCCAACCTACCCGCAATCAATCATCTTGTGATTTTAATCCCTCCACCACATCAAGTCTCTCAATATGACGCGATGTAACAAGTGCCATTGTTGCAGTAATCCCAATTGCGGATAAGGCCGCAATCAAGTAGCTTTGCGGAGAAATCAATATCGTTTTCCATGAGATATGAGGTAAGAGTCTCCATATCTCGATTTCTGCCAAAAATCGTATTATAAACCTCTGGCATATCCTCCATCGCTCTGCTCATATAATCAAAGCTGGTAAAAAGCATGAGGCCAAGATATTGCGGAATGATTGCTGAAACGGTCGTATACGCATCATCCATGCCAATTAGATCGCCAACTTGAACGCCCCATCTGTCCGCAAAGAATGCGGGAATGATGATACCGCTTTGCAACGTCGTGCTGTCAACATGGAACATATCAAACTCATTTTCTGCAATGACTAAGGTATAAGTCTCGCTCTGTATCGTAACAGGCATGATTAAGGCTTTCTGACTTTCATCAATCTGATCCAGTACAGGATGCGGGGACGTGAGAGGGGTAACATCGGCCTCTCAAATGGCCGTTTCAGGCTACAAAAGAACCCCACTTCACACTTGTGAAGTGGGGGTTCGGCTATCAAGGTTTCTCTTATTTTCTTCTAACAAAATCGCTTTTACTTTCTAATCCAGTGGTTTCAAGGGACGCGAGGTTTTTGTACCGCACGACCTCAAAAACCCTTGAAACTACACGGTTTTTGATAGCACGCAGTATCACACAATGACACTTGCTAACACTCGCCGTGTATACCCCTATGGTTAGCAGAAGCATAAGCCCCAAAAACTGGGGTATGTGGGATTGTATTTTTCGATGAATCAATCGCAAGGTGGATTTCATTACCATTTCACCTCCGAGGGTGAAAGTGGCGATTTATTTTCTGATACGCTAAGAATCTCCCCGCTCCTCATGGTGATTAGTTGTAGCTTTGGAATACAAAGCCGATATGCTTACCGCGAAATGCTGTCATTTGCCGCTTATTGAAAGCCGTTGTGGTTTGGGCTTCCATAAATTCGACAGTCCCGGAAGTTGCCTTGTCCATGCAACCAAGCATATTGAGCATGGTAGATTTTCCGGAGCCGCTTGCACCTAAGATGACCACAAATTTCTTCTCGGGCATCGTCAATGAAACTTTCTTCAATGCAGCAATTTTTGCATTGCCCTCTCCGTACTCTTTTGTTAAATCGGACATAGTAAAGAGGTTCATTTCACGCCTCCATTTTTTGCAATCACTTTCCAAAACTGTGTGATGTAAAATGCGGCGAGAGATAGACCATACCCATACACTACGATTTCAAATATTGCGTTAAATGTCGTCAAGGCTTCAAAAGAACCCGAATACAATCCGAACATGAAACCGTTTAATGCGTGAAAAATCAAGCCCCCTGCACTTAACAAGCCTGTTAACACTACTAATCGGTCACGTTTTTTTAACAATGAATACACCAGAAGCCATGATAGCAAAGTGAAAGCCGTGTTGGGCAATGCGAAGGACATAAACCACAGCACATATCCATAGACGACTTCTTCGGGCGGAAGCACTCCAAAAAATCTGACTAAGTACAATGTGTTCACCGCCGAGTTGAATAGGCTTAACACAATCAGTAATTTGCGGTGTGTCATATAGACCTCCCTGAGTAATTATTTTTGACCATTGCGTTCTCCAACACCATGTATTATAATATACATTGAGACGGCCATCAACAAACAATCTACTTGGAGTATGTACGTTAAGATACACATGAGGCAGTTTATGTTGGATAGAGGGGGTATTTATTATGCGTATAGAAGCAAAAGAAGATAAGCGTGTAAGAAAAACGAAGCGAGCCTTGCGCTTGGGGCTTGCCGAACTTCTTACGGAAAAAGATATACAGAATATAACGGTAAGTGAATTGAGTGATAAGGTCGAGATTAACAGGTCTACATTTTATGCTAACTTTGCAGACATTTACGATCTCTACCGCAAGACAGAGGATATTGTAGTCCAAGAAATAGGTGATATTTTTTTAGAAAATTACGCTTCCAGTCCACAGGCTTTTTTCGAGATTTTGTTCCAGTACATCTATGACCATAAGCAAATATGCCGTATGTTTTTTGGACGCAATGTAAGCCCTACTTTTTTCAGTCGCCTTATTACCTTATTTAAAGAAGCGTGTTTGGTTTGTTGGCGCGCGGCTTATGGCATTACAGGTACCGCCGAAGAGTTGGAGTATTATGCACATTTCTATCTGTCGGGTGCTTTGGCTGTTGTAGACAAATGGGCTGCGAATAATTTTAAATATTCGTCCGAACAGTTAGTAGAGATATTTGCAGATATGGAGATCGGCTTCGGAAACTTTTTGAAAAGCAAGTTTGCGTAAGTGAATAGTGGATGTATTTGGTCATAGTCCATTTTGCCGTAGTGTTTTTTACCACTCCCATGTGGAAATGAACATACACTTGTGGTATAATAATTCTTATTGAAAATTTAAGCGCATGTCTCATTACGGTGTGATAGATCACATTCACAAGAAGATATGGAAGGATGAAATGAACCAAATGAACACGCATCCAAAAAAGTATGAAATTTATGGAATAAAATATCTCGTCTGGTTATATTCCTTTGCATTTATATTTCTAATCTACCACATTCTTTATTTTGTTGCCAATATTGAGTTAATGTGGCTTACGATTGTCACATATGCAAACTTAGCAGCTCTCTTACTTTACGAAAATATCTACGAGGCAAGACTGAAAAAGTCGGGCGTCATAATTCCAAGATTCGAAGATTATATGTTTTCACGTTTCACCTTACCTATTCTTATTACCTGGGCAGGAATGGCACTTTCGATTTTGAAATGGATGAATTCCTTTGCTTAATCGCTAAGACATATATTCCGGCCAAAACGATAGCAAAATAAACCCATTTTTGGTATACTAATGAAAATGAACCAGGAAGGAGCCTTTCCATGTCAATCAAAGACTGGATCTTTGGCACCCCATCAACAGCTCCACCGTGGCCCAAAGACGAAAACGGGAAAGCCATACCACCCGCTCTTCTGACTCATCTCAGCGCAACAGACATGGAAGGTCAAATTGTGATAACCATGCTGGAATCGGCAAATATCCCCGTAATGACCCAATACCCGAACAACGGCGCATTTGGCCGAGTGGTTCTGGGTTTTTCAGGCACAGGGATCGACATTTATGTCCCCCAAACTCTGCTAACAGAAGCAACAGATCTGCTTGCAAGCCCGGTGAAAGAGGAGGCATTTGAAGAACATGCATAGAGTTACCTACGAAAAATGGAGAGCCGCATCAGCCCTCACTAAAATAGAGCAAGCCGAATTGCTCGCAATCGAGTCAGACGACCAAGAGATCAAAGAGCGGTTCCACGGCCCATTAGCCTTTGGAACCGCAGGTCTGCGCGGCATTATGGGTATGGGTACAGCGCGGATGAACATCCACGTCATCCGTCACGCTACCCAAGCGTTTGCCAGTGTCATCCTGGCGCAAGGCGCAGATGCCGCCAAAGCCGGCATCGTCATCTGCTACGACTGCCGAATCAACTCCGCCACCTTCGCCAAAGCAGCGGCAGAGGTCATGGCGGCAAACGGTGTGCAGGTGCGGCTATTTTCCGAAATGCGCCCCACGCCTGAGCTAAGCTTCGCAATCCGGCACTATGGCGCCACAGCGGGAATCAACATCACCGCCAGCCATAACCCGAAAGAGTATAACGGCTACAAAGTTTACTGGTCCGACGGGGCACAGCTACCACCCGGTTTTGCAGAAATTATAGCAAACAAAATGGCCGAGACAGACCTATTCAATAGCACCCAAACCATGCCCTATGACGATGCACTGGCGCAAGGAAAAATCATCCTTCTGGGCGAAGAGACCGATGAAGCTTTCCTCACCTGCGTCCTCGCTGAATCTGTGCGGAAAGAGTGCGTGAAAGCAGTTGCAGACAGCTTCAAAATTGTCTATACCCCCTTCCACGGCGCCGGCCGCCACATGGTGCCGGACTCTTTAAAACGGCTAGGGTTTCAGCACGTTCTACCCGTCCAAGCCCAAATGATACCCGACGGAAACTTCTCCACAGTAGAAAGCCCAAACCCGGAAGACCCCGCAGGATTCAAAATGGCTTTAGAGCTCGCAAAAGAAAATAACGCCCACCTCATCATCGCCACCGATCCCGATGCAGACCGTGTAGGTGCAATGGCTCTGCATAAGGGAAACTATCACTTTATCACAGGCAACCAGATGGGTGTGTTGCTCTTAGGCTACCTCATCACCGCAAAAAAAGCAAAGGGAACACTACCGTCAAATGCGGCCTTCATCCAAAGCATCGTCACCACCGAGATGTCTATGGAAGTCGCCAAACGTGAAGGGGTTATGTCTTACAAAACCTTCACCGGCTTTAAGTTCATGGCCGAAAAGGCGGCAGCTTTAGGCGATTCCAAAACCATAATTTTCTCTTACGAAGAATCCTACGGCTACATGATCGGCGACTTCGTGCGGGATAAGGACGCTGTCACAGCCTCTATGCTCATCGCCGAGATGGCGGCCTGGTACCAAACCCGCGGCATGACCTTGATCGACGGTTTGGACGAACATTACAGAATCCTGGGCCGCCACTATGCGGAAGAAACATTAAACCTCGTCATGCCCGGTGTCACCGGCCTTGAGAAAATGGCAACGCTTATGGATAACCTCCGCCAAAACCCGCCCACCGAAATCGGCGGTCGCTCCGTACTCGCCCTGCACGACTACCAGCGCGGGATAAGCAAGTCAGGCGGATTAGAGATTCCAATAGAGCTATCAGGTTCCAACGTACTCAGCTTCACCTTGCAAGACGGTACCATTTTTATGGTGCGTCCTTCGGGTACTGAGCCTAAAGTCAAAATCTATATCCTAGCCTGCGGCGCAGACAAAAAAGCCTGCGAGGAAGCCATTAAAGAATGCGTCCAATACGCTGAAAGCCTAAGAAAATAAGACAAAAAACAAACTAACCCCCAACCATACAGGCGGGGGTTAGTTTCCTATTATCAGTCCCTGCACAATAAAACCAAAAGTTTTCCGACCGAAAGCGAAACGGTCACAGGGCCCTCAAGCACCACATTGCTCACCCCAAGCCCCCGTCCCACATGAAGCGTGGCATGTGCCAGTGGGTAGGCAAGATTGTCAGTTGTCACACCCTCACAGACAGTAAGCGGGACAAGAGAGCAAAGCACCCCGGGTAGCGCAGGAATCGAAATTTCCCGATCTGTCAAGTAAATCTGATTATGCGCGTCTATAAGTGCCCCCGTCTCACCCCGCTCTAATAGCGCCGTAAGAAGCAATATGTTGGAAAGCGTATGATCCATGCGCGACCCAATCGCACCCAAAAACAAAAAGTCGCGATACCCAAGACCCCGCGCAAAATCCACAGCAAGTTCTGTGTCTGTCATGTCTTTCTCGGTCGGAAATCGATACGTCTGTACACCTTCAGGTAACTCGTCCAACGAGTCAAAATCTCCCACCAACACATGCGGCGAAACGCCAAGTGCCAAAGCGTGCCGATATCCACTATCCGCAGCCACGATATAGTCGTCCGCCCCGATAAAAGAACGTAGATACCCATAATCCGTCATGCTACCGCCCGAAATAATAACCGCACGCACACCATCGCACCACCTTATAAATCTTATGCCACATCATTATATCACGCACAAATGCAACTGACAAACAAGTCGGAACAGGAGACCCGCATGCAAAAACGAAATTACAACTTAGAAATGCAACAACAAATCGCCAAAACCCAACCGGGTGAACGACTATTGCTCCACAGCTGTTGCGGGCCATGTTCCACCGCCGTCATTGAGCGTTTAGGCTCACATTTTACACAAACTGTCTATTTCTATAACCCCAACATCCAAGACCTCGCAGAGTACAAACGGCGATTAGAAGCCCAACACCTAGCCATAAAGCAAGTTACAACCCGGTATCCCGTAACGCTCATCACCGCCCCTTACGACCCCACGCCCTTCAACAAGGTCGCAGAGGCGCATAAACAAGCGCCCGAAGGCGGTGCCCGCTGTACCGCCTGCTACAAGCTCCGCCTAGAAAAAACCGCCGAATTAGCCCGCACAGAAGGTTTCCCAACCTTCACCACCACGCTAACCGTAAGCCCTCGAAAAGACCAAGTACGCCTAAACGAAATCGGACAAACACTGGAAATGGTCTATAACATAACCCACCTTCCGGCAGACTTCAAAAAACAAGGCGGCTACCAGCGCAGCATTGAGCTTGCAAACACCTGGAATCTATATAGACAAAGTTATTGCGGCTGTCTATTCTCAATCAGATAACATAAAAATGGTTCGCTCCCGAAAAGGAGCGAACCATTTCACTATATCAAAGCACACTGCCTAATTAACCATTACTAAGCGAAAGCAGTTTTTGCTTCAGTTCCCCTTCAATTTTACCAAGCTCTACCGAAGCCTCTTCCCGACGCTTCGATCCTTCGATTTGGATCTGACGCACTTCGTCTAAGGTCTCAATCAAGCTTTGGTTCGTCTGTTGCAGGGTGTCCATATCCACAATGCCTCGTTCAGACTCTTTCGCAATCTCTATCGTACCCGTCTTGAGCTTCTCCGCATTTTTACGCAAAAGCTCATTCGTCATATCATTTACGCTCCGCTGTGCCTGCATCGCCTCTTTCGAGTGATGTAAGCTAACCGCCAGCACCATCTGGCTCTTCCAAAGCGGAATCGTGTTCACGATAGAGGTCTGGATTTTTTCCAGCATCAACGCATCATTATTCTGGATCATCCGAATCTGCGGCGCCATTTGGATCGAGATCATGCGCGTCAGTTCTAAATCATGAACCTTTTTCTCAAATCGGTTACACATCCCGGCAAGATCGTTTGCGGCCTGCGCATCTTCAGGCTGACCCGTTTTAGCCGCAACCTCTTGCAACACCTTCAGATCGTGTTCCTGTACATGTTGCAGCTTTTGCTTTCCCGCTAAAATGTACATGGTAAGTTCTTTGAAATATTCCTTATTAAGCGCATACATCCGATCCAACATCGCAATGTCTTTGAGCAGTGTCACCTGATGGGTTTCAAGTGCACCCACGATTTTGTTAACATTTTTCTCTGCCGTATCAAACTGCGCCTGCAACGCCCGAAGCTTGCTCTTCCCTCGATTGAGCAAACCGCGAAGCCCCTTTTTCTCCGATTCATCAAAGCGAAAACCACGCAATTCTACCGTGAGATTGGAAAGCATTCCCCCCACATCGCCCATATCTTTCGCACGAATATTGTTCAGCGTAGACGTTGAGAAATCTGCAATATGCTTTTGTGCAGCCGCTCCATAGTGCAACACCATGCCGGTGTCCTTGAGATCAATCTGCTGTGCAAACTGCGTAACCAGCACCTGCTCTTCTTCGGACATCTGCGCAAGCTCTTGACAAGCGTTAGAAACCTCTTCCAAGGTAGGCACAACAGACACCTCCTCCGCGGTTGGAGCCGCAGGGGTCACGGCATCTAGGTCAGGGGTCAGTGTCAAGCTTAGTTTATGATCCGTCATATGCGTAAATCTCCTTCACAAAAGAGTTTTTGTGTTCTTAGTGGTGGCACCCGCCATCACAGTCTCTCAAGCAGCCGACCATGGGCGTGGGATCGATTCCCTTCCGCTCATAGTAATTCGCAATGGCCGCACGGATGGCCTGTTCCGCCAAAACCGAGCAGTGAACTTTCTCACGCGGCAATCCATCCAAAGCTTCCGTAACAGCGCGGTTAGAGACTTGCAAAGCCTCCTCAATCGTTTTCCCCTTCACCATTTCAGTAGAAATAGAGGAAGTCGCAATCGCAGCGCCGCAACCGAACGTCTTGAACCCTACCGCCTGGATGACATCGTTTTCGATCCGCATGTAGACCTTCATAATATCGCCGCATTTGGCGTTACCCACCTCACCCACGGCGTTCGCCTCTTCCACCTCACCTACGTTTCGAGGGCTTGCAAAGTGATCCATTACTTTTTCCGAGTACATGTAATATTCCTTCCTACAGCGCAATCATACGCTCTAAACTGGCATAAGCCGCCTGTCGCTGTGTTTCATCTAAGCAGATCTCGGTAACGCCTTTCGTTAAGGCATTGTACACATCCTGCAACGTCGTTTTTTTCATATTCGGACAAACAAAGCTCGCCGCCACAGATAAAATTTTCTTCTGAGGCAATTCCCGACTAAGTAGCTCCAGCACCCCGATTTCAGTGCCGACGATAATCTCCTCCGCCTCAGTCTCCCGCACAAACCGAATCATCTGAGCCGTACTGCCAATGAAATCAGCACAAGCCAATACACCCTCCTGACACTCCGGATGGGCGATGAACACGGCGTTTGGATAGCGTTCTTTCGCCTTTTGCACCTGCTCCACCGTAACGCGGTCATGGATGGGACAAAAACCGGGATGAAAGTGAAACGTCTTGTTTGGCACCTGTTCGGCCACATATCGGCCTAGGTTTCGATCCGGCACAAAGATGATCTCATCCGCATCCAACCGCTCTGCAAGGCACACCGCAGAGGACGAGGTGCAACACACATCCGAAACTGCCTTCACCTCAGCAGAAGAGTTCACATAGCACATAACCTGAGCCGCAGGATGCTTGGCCCGTAAAGCCAGCACATCATCCGCATCAACCATATCAGCCATAGGACAGCCGGCATCCGGCGCAGGAAGCAGAATGGTTTTTTGAGGGCTTAAAATCTTAGCACTCTCCGCCATGAAGTGAACCCCGCAAACCACGATGGTGGACTCCGAAGCATCGCGCGCACGCCGTGCCATTTCATAGGAATCACCAACCACATCAGCCACATCTTGTACATCCAGCGTCTGATAATAATGCGCCAGGATCAATGCGCCCGTCGCCTCTTTCAATCGCCGAATCTCTTTCTGAAGTTCCGTCATTGGCTCACCCGCTCCTCCCACAAAGGCGACATAGCCCGTAATTTTTCCACAACAGGCGGAAGATTCGCAAGGATATAGTCTACATCCTGCTCTGTGGTCTCCTCACCCAAGCTCAGCCGTACAGATCCGTGCGCAATCTCATGCGTCAGCCCAATCGAAAGTAAAACATGGGACGGGTCCAAAGACCCCGAAGAACAAGCAGACCCCGAAGAAGCCGCAATCCCCACAGCATCTAGCATTAAAATCAACGCCTCCCCCTCCACGCACTCGATGGCGAAGCTGGCATTTCCGGGCAACCGAAGCGTAGGATGACCCGTAAGCCGCACAGCAGGAAGTTTGGCCATTCCGGCAATCAATTTATCACGAAGCGCAGCCACACGAAGCTGATTTTCTTCCATGTGCCGAACCGCCTCGTCAAGCGCTGCCGCCATGCCAACAATCCCGGCGACATTCTCCGTCCCGGCTCGCCGTCCCTTTTCCTGCGC
>JGI990J12352_1000375_pt1 | contig 10180 bp, 9 predicted proteins | sample Intmic4MA4BA4MSA_FD_12352 | JGI IMG/M metagenome (IMG submission 12352) | reverse complement strand
GCTTTATCGATTCCTCAAGAATACGATACACCCAACACTTTAGAGTTAATGCACGGCGATTGGGCAAAAGAAGAATTTTTAACAGTTGATGGCATAACATTAGAAAAGATGGTAGAGGCACAAGCAATAGTGCAAGAAGCTGCGCAAAAAGAAGACTTAGCAACAGAGGGTGTTTAATACTTGTATCGTACAAGTGTTTAACAAAAAAGCATACCCGTTACCTTAGGGTTTCCACTTATTGTTAAGCGTGTGTATGGGTATAACGCTTGACATGTATTATAAAACGTGATATTCTAACTTACCAGTACCGTTTGGCAGTAGCATGCCAAATCGGTATTTTGTTTAGCTATCACTTAGGAAGAAATATACTGTGCATTCAAAGATTCAGTATTACACTTCCTTGAGTAAGATATAAAAAATCAGTAACTATTGATAGGAGAAAATAAAAAGTTATGAGATTAGCAAAAAACAAGTGGACAGCGATAGTGTTGTCTATACTTATGGTTGTCCTTGTGGCAATACCCACTTTAACGCTTACGGGATGTAGTGGCGAGTCTAACACGCTACCTATGGTAGCAACAGGCTTTGCGCATACCGTGGTGCTTAGAGAAGACGGTACCGTGTGGGCATGGGGCAGAAACGAAGAAGGGCAATTGGGCAACGGCAACCGTATTAATCAATTTAGACCCGTTAGGTTTAGGATAGAGCCGTGGTCACATCGAGGCGTTGATTTTACTCCGCCTGAGTACATTGTACAAGTAGCGTCGCATAAAATTCATACTATGGCATTGGGTAATGACGGCAGTGTATGGGCAGGCGGTTGGAACGAAGAAGGTCAATTGGGTGCTAATGTAGGGTGTAGATTAACGCCCATAAGAGTACCGTTTCCTGATGCTAATACTCGCATTGTGGATATCGATGCAGGTATGCTATTTTCTATAGCACTAAGTGATAACGGTTATGTATACGGTTGGGGTAGAAACCGCCACGACCTTATGGGTTCTACTAATATGGATGTTTTGTCCAATGCTACCCGTATACAAGGTGTGGGGCTTTACAATATCCAACAAATTGCAGCAGGGCATGAGCATGTTTTGGCATTAAGAGACGATGGTTTAGTATTAGCATGGGGACGTAACCGTAATGGTCAAGTAGCCAATTTGTTTTACCCCGAAGGACACCCTTCTTTTAATCCTATGCGTCCTATGCTTGTAGGCGATGTAGGCATGCCTACCCCTGTTGAATTTCCGGGCAATCCTCGTATCGTAGAGGTGCGTGCAGGGGGTTTCCATTCGTTGGCACGATGCGAAGACGGAAACGTGTATGCATGGGGACGTTCAGATAGGGGGCAAATTGGCGACAATGAGTCGCACAGAGCGTCTTCTCAACCGATTCCTCAAAGGGTAAATATTGAAAATGTAGTATCGATTACAGGTTCGTCTGGCGATAGCAATGTGGCAATTCTTGCAGATGGTACATTGCGTTCATGGGGACGTAACCAAGAAGGTCAATTAGGCGATGGTACGCTTTTAGATAGAATGCAGCCTGTTACGGTATTAAGAGGGCATGGTTTGCCGCTTAATAATATTATATCTATTGCGGTAGGCGAAAAACATATGAGTGCTGTGTGTGGCAATACAGGCGATGTATTGTCATGGGGCAGCAACTGGTGTGGTGAAATCGGTAATGGAGATATTTTAACCAGCAGCACACCCGTACAGGTAAGAAGTGGTATAAGAGACCCTCATACCAACCATGTACCTGCACCTATTATTGATAGTGAACCGCTGCTGGGCGTGTCTACGCTTGCGGCAGGTAATTTGTTTACTTTAGCGCTTGGTAATGACGGTATTGTTAACGGCTGGGGACGCAACAACCACGGTCAACTTATTATGCAGCACAGCATAGACCACAGAGTTGCTACGCCTCTTGCAGACTTTAGGGTAACCGACCCTATGAACCGCTTTAGAGGTATAAGGAGTTCGTGGGAGAGCCATATGCGTCAACACGAAGACGACGAAAATTTTGGCACTTTTAATAACGTTACCTCTATTTCGGCAGGTTTAGAAGTAGGGCATGCTTTTGGGCTTGCAGTACGTGGTGGTTATGCCTACGGTTGGGGCGATAATCTGAATGGTTGGTTAGGGCATGGTAATTTCCCCTATAGGCGCCGCACTTTGGGTGACGAGCCTAAAGACAACAACCCCAGACGTATGCTAAACGATTTAGGTAATCCTATTTCGGCTACGCAAGTAGCGGCAGGCGGACGTCATAGTTTGATACTTCGCCCGAATGGTCAATTGTATGCCGCAGGAGGCGGCTCTAATGGAAGATTAGGGCACGGCATGCAATTGTCGGCTGGTGGTCACGATACATCGGTTCAGTATCTCCCTGTTAGGGTAAGTTTTCCAGATAACACCGTTATAACAGATATTGAAGCGGGTATGGTACATAGTTTTGCAATTGATGCAGCAGGATATTTATGGGCTTGGGGTGCTAATGCCGCAGGGCAATTAGGTACAGGCACTACAAATTCTACTTATACGCCGACAAGAGTGTTAGGGCCTACCATTAGGGCAGACGGTGAAAGAGTTATAGACGTATCAACGTGGTCGAACCATACTTTAGCGGTTACTAATAACGGTAGAGTATTTAGCTGGGGTCAAGGCTGGGGAGGCAGATTAGGCCACGGCAATACCAACCAACTTTTATTGCCCACACATATCAACGCAGTGGCATTTGGTGCTGGCGGCGGTATGGTTGCGGTTTCTGTAGGTTATGGTCATTCGGTAGCGATTCGTGCCGATGGTACAGTTTGGACGTGGGGTGAAAATGCACGTGACCAGTTGGGTAGAAGTTCTAATTGGCAAACTCAACAAATTCCTACGCAAATTTCAGGTATTTTTGATGCTACTGCCGTAGTATCAGGTGTAGAGCACTCTGCTATTATTAGGGGTAGTGGTGCTACCTCTAGAGTGTACTCTTGGGGCAACAATAACGCAGGTGCATTAGGCAACGGCGGTGTGCAAGTGTATGAGCCTAGAGATGACCATAATCCACACGGTACGCAAGACCAGTTTCGTATTACGTCGCACCGTGCATTGTTTGCGGTTAGTGCGTCAGGTGTGCACGCAAGCATAGCGTTATTTAATGTTGCTAGAGCAGATTTCCCTCCCGTAGGTTCAGCTGCTGGAAGTAGCAGAAGTGTAAACGCATGGTTGGTAGTATTTTTAGTGTTTTTAATACTGGTTATTCTTTTGGTAGCCGCACCCCTTGTGTATGTAACGATTACTAAAAAACCGCTTACGGTAGGCATTATTAATATTAGACCCTTTAACTTTGCCAATAACAAAAAAGGCAACGCAACGGCAAAACAACGCAAGCCTGTAGCTAAAGCTACACCCGTAGCTAAAACTGCATCTACTAACAAAGCTGCACCGATAGCTAAAGCTACATCTGAAAGCAAGCCTGTAGCTAAAGTAGCACCAGCTACTAAAACTGCGAAAGTTGCACCTACTACTAAAACCACTAAAGCTACTCCTGCTACTAAAGGTCCAGTAGAACGAGCGTTAGAGGACAAACAAAAAAATAAAAAAAGCTAAAGGGAGTATAGCAATACGCTTTAACACTTTCTTGCAGATACAAAAAACTCTCGCCCTATGCTATGCGTTAGGACGAGAGTTTTTTGTATAGTAGCGTAGGTAAGTTAAATTTCTATTGCTAGGATATTTAGGCATAACGTTGTGTTAGCTGTCATATAGTATTATGTCGAATTATGACGAAATTGTAGTAGAGGCATATGGCAAGACGCAAAAAGATATACAGACAAATTTATTGGAATCGAATTTTGATTGGCATTATGGTATGCTCGCTTTTGGTTTGCGGTTCGGTTTTGTTTTTGATTTTTCGCAGGCAAGCACAAGGCACTTTAAATATTGCTGGGCTACAAGTTTTTTTAGTTTCTACAGCATCGCACGATACGCTATTGTTAGCCAATCAAAATGCGGCGCATATCAGGGGGATGGGTGGGGCAGGCTTTGTGCTTAATGACGGTACGGCTTTTAGAACTGTAGTGTCTAGTTACCGCAGCCGTCGTGATGCCGAATTAGTCGCCAATCGTCTCATGCTAGAAGAAGGTTTTGAGGCAGAAATTTTTATGCGTCAAGTTCCTAATGTTAGAATACCCGCATCAGAACAAGCGCAAGCAGACGAGTTGGGCGCATATTTTTCTTTTGTACTGCAAGCGTTTGATACCTTGTACCGCAGTGTTTTAGATTTAGATGCACAGCGCATATTAGAAAGCCATGCGCTTACCATACTTAACCGTACACGTGCCACCTTTGCACAAAAACTATTTGTATTACCCAATCTTGCGCCGTACTTTGAGGTATTTATTCCAGAAATTCATGAGTTATATAGCCACATAAACCGTTTGTTTGGCGAAGCTATGGATTTGCGTTTTGGCACACGTTTAAGCGGCAATATTCGATACTTAAAAACAGCAATAATAGAGGGATATTATCAAATGGCGGTTCATTTTAATGTGCCTGCTTAGGATAAAATAAGTAAATATCCGCCATAGTTTAATATGCTTGCACAAATGTGCTTAGCGTTGTATACTATGTAAGGTTATCTTATACTGCAATAGTTTTGGGGGAAGTAACCAGTGTCTTTAGTAGCCACGATTGATGTATCGCAATTTATCCGAAATATTCAAACCATACGCAAACGGACACGGACAAACATTATCGCAGTAGTTAAAGCAGACGCTTATGGGCATGGTGCGGCGGCACTTTCACAGTACGGGCAAAATTATGTAGAAGAATTTGCGGTAGCCGATATACGTGAAGCTTTAGAATTGCAACGTAGTGGAATCGTTAAACCTATTAATATTTTATCGCCCGTAGAATCGCTAGAATCATTTAAAGATTTAACGAACATTGTACCCACCCTATGCAGTTTGCGTGATATAAATACCTTAAAGCGACAAAAAAATAAGCCCTTGCGTGTCAATGTAGAAATTAATACGGGCATGAATCGCCTAGGCATTGCATACAACGAAGTGCCTTGTATGCAAGAACGATTACATGCGGCAGGTTTACAGTTAAAATCGGTTTTTTCTCATTTATACAATGCAGCAGATTACGAGGCAGCAAAAAAGCAACGAGCAATTTTTGAATCTGCTACACAGCAGTTGCCTAAAGAGGTAAAGCGGCACATTGCAGCCAGTGCGTGCATGCATTTGCCAGAAAATTTTTTTCTTGATGCGGTTCGTCCTGGTATCGGATTGTACGGTTACGCACTCGATACACAGCCTATTGTTACCATTCATGCGTCTATCTTAAAAATTTTTAACGTGGCTAAGGGTGAAACGATTTCGTACGGCAGTTATATTGCACCACGTAATATGCTTGTGGCGGCAGTTCGGGCAGGGTATGCCGACGGCATAAGACGTAAAAGTGACCCAGAAGCCGAAAATAGATTTATGCAAGTAGGCGATGTGCTTTGCCCTATTGTGGGGCAGGTGTGTATGGACATCACCATGATAGATGTAACGCAAGCACGGGTAAATTACGCCCAACCCGTATATGTGTTAAGTAGCCGCTTACGTGCCGAAGCATTGGCAGATGCAGAGCTTACCAACGTGTACGAAGTTTTAACATCATTTAAAGGAAGGGTAGAGCGCAGGTATACACAATTGCCTTCATAATAAGTGGCATTACACAAACTATAGTTATCGCTAAGGGGTGTTTTTACAGCATGGATAAAAAGCAATCAAGAGAATATCTAAAAGAAGTTAGAAGCAAAATTTTGCAAAAAGCAACAAAAGACGAACAGATTAAAAAGCGTCTTTTGGATTTTTTAGCTTTGCAGTATAGCGATAAAAAAGGGCTTTTTATATATGAATCTTTCGGCTCGGAAGTGGCTACCAAAAATCTTATTCAAGAAGTAGCAACACGATATAGTGTATACGTGCCCGAAATGACAGAGGGGTGGAAAATGCATGCAAAATTATTGGTGGATATCATAGGCAACTTAGATGTCGCCCAAACAAATTCACAGCCCGATATTGCTATTGTGCCACTTTTGGGTTTTACTAAAGATAAACATCGGATAGGTTACGGCAAAGCATGTTACGACCGCTTTTTTATACATAACCCCAAAATGATAAAAATAGGAATCGCTTATGACGAGCAAAGGCACGATTTTTTACCCGAGATACACGATGTGCCATTGGATTACATCGTAACACCCACTAGGATAGTATGATGGGATAGTGTACAATCATCATAAAAATTTAACAGCGCCTTTCATTTGTAGCTACTTAAATTTTATAGACTCTATATAGAATTATGTGGTATACTAAGGTAGATGAGAGTTATTTCTGGCAAGTTTAAGGGCAAGCGACTTTTTGCGCCCAAAGGCGATAGGGTACGCCCCACCACCGACCGTGTAAAAGAAACGTTATTTAACATTTTGTTTTCTAAGGGGTATGAGGGTGAGATTTCAGTACTAGACCTTTTTTGTGGCACAGGTTCGCTTGGGATAGAGGCTTTAAGCCGAGGTGCAACTACTTGCGTATCGGTAGATATTGATAAAGAATCTTGTGCGCTAACGCAAAAAAATTTGGCGCATGTGGGTGCAACGACAGAGCTTTTTAGGGCAGATTATAAAGTTGCCCTTAAAAATTTAGAGGGGCGTAGTTTTGATGTGATTTTTATAGACCCACCCTTTAAAGCGCATATAGAACATGATGTAGTTACACGTATTATGGCACACAATATCCTAGCGGAGAAAGGTGTGATTGTGATAGAACATGATAAATCTAACCCGTTAAAGGGGCTAGAATGTGCCTCTTTCAACCTTTTACGTGAAGATAGGGTGCTAGGCAATACAGTATTAACGTTTTTAGAAAGAGCGCAAGCGGAGGTAAATCACGTAACATGAAAGCCATTTTTGTAGGAAGTTTTAATCCTTTTACCCAAGCGCACAAGGATATTGTAACCCTTGCTTGCCAAGTTTTTCCGTCGGTGGTAGTAGCGGTTGCAGAAGATACAGGACGTGTCACTGTTTGCGATTTCGCTACCCGTATAGCCATTGCTAAGCAGTCTTTGCAAGAAATGGCAGGGGTAGAAGTGATGGGGTTTAAAGGTTTACTTACCGATTTTCTTAAAAATCAAAAAACCGATTTTTTGATACGAGGGCTTAGAAACGAGGCAGATTTTAGTGCCGAGCAAGCTCTTATGCAGGTATATAAATCGCAATATGCCCATATTAAACCAATCTATTTTATAACCCAAAACCGCCACATTTCTGCAAGTGTGGTGCGAGAATTAGCCCGACTTGGCGGCACTATTGAGGGCTATGTGGCACATGCTGCCAAAGATTTAATTGTTACAACGTACGGCGGAGGCAAGTAGTATGACAGAAATGATTGAGATTTTAGAAGAATTAGAGTCTGAACTTTTGGACAAAAAAGGCTTATTTTCTAAGCGTGTAGACGTAGACCGTTGTGCACAGCTTACTCGTATGCTAAAAGAGGAAGTTCCGCATAGCTTAGCCGAGGCGCAGCAGATTTTATCTACCCGCAAAAAGATTTTAGAAAACGCTGACAACGTAGCGCAAAATACGATTCGTGAGGCGGAAGAGCGGGCAAGTCATATAGTTGATAAGTCAGAGCTTGTAAAGGCAGCGGAAATTGAATCTAAAAAAATTATTGATATGTCATACATGCAATGCGAGATGCTTGTAGAGCGCACTAAAGGTCATTTAGATGAGATGTTTAAAGACATAGAGCAGTTTTTACTGCAAACGCTTGCTATGATTAGAAACAACCGTGAAGAGTTGCGTGGTGCTATGATTATGAATAGCAAAAAACAAATTTAAAAAAGTTCCACGGGATACATTTTTAATACTTTTAGCGTTTAGGCGGTATACATATAACTTATGAAAATTGCAATTATTGGCGGCGGTGCGGCAGGGCTTATGTGCGCTTGCAGGATGTCGCCGCAACATGATGTAACTTTGGTTGATAAAAATACAGACTTAGGCAAGAAGTTGCTTATAACAGGCAAGGGGCGATGTAATCTTACCAATTTGGTAGAGCCTAAAGAATTTTTACAATCTATTGCGCAAAACCGAGCATTTTTATCCAAAGCAGTGCATGCTTTTTCGCCCCACGCCACAGTAGATTTTTTTGAGTCTATCGGTGTTGTTACGCAAATGGAAAATAATAACCGAGTATTTCCTGTGGCAGGCAAAGCAACTGCTGTAAAAAACGCACTGCAAGCTAAGGCGGTAAATTCTTCCGTTAAGATACTGCTAGGGCATAACGTGCTAGAAATTAAACATTGTGTGCAAGAGGACAAGCATGATAAAGCGGCATTTACTTTAACTATGCGTGACATACAAGCAGAGAAAGAATGTAAGCAGGGTTTTGATGCCGTGGTTGTGGCTACAGGCGGACTTTCTTTTCCTTTAACAGGTTCTAGCGGCGATGGGTTTGTGTTTGCAGAAAAGTTGGGGCATGCGGTTGCGCCAACCCGTCCGTCGTTATGCGGTTTGAAATTTGTAAAACCTACAGGGTTTCAAGGTACTTGTGTTATGTGTGGGGTAAGTATAGTAGATAAGCATCATAATGCAAAAACTGCGGTAGAAGTGGGCGATATGATGTTTACAAAAAACGGCGTATCGGGGCCGAATGTTTTTAAAGCGGTTGCTGCATTTAAAGAACATACCATTGCAAACCACAGGCTGCAAATCGATTTTGTACCTAATATAGAAAGGGCGGAACTGCAAAAAAAGATAGAGTATGCGTTTAAACACAATGCTCGCAAAACTCCCTTTTATGTGTTTAGAAATTTTGTACCCGTTAACGTTGCCAACTGGTTGGTGGAGTTGTGCCGCTTACCACGCAATAAAGTATGCGCAGTTTTAACTTCTGCCGAGCGTGAGAGCGTGGTGGCGCAGTTGTGCCAAACTCGTGTCGCTATTGAAGATTTTGAGTCTATCGTCACTGCAACCATCACCCGTGGCGGAGTGGAGGTAGGTGACGTTTGTGATTCTACCATGCAAAGCAAAAAAATAAAAAACCTATATTTTATTGGTGAAGTGTTAGACGTAGACGGACTAAGTGGCGGTTTTAATTTGCAAATTGCATTCTCTACAGCTTGTGTATGTGCGGATAATTTAGCCAAACAAAAAATGTAGTTAAGTGGATTATCTAGTAACTTTTATGTGCATAGATTCATACTTTAATAGGATAGGAGATTATTAATATGAGCCCACACTATCCTTTTACGCTTACACCTTTGCCGTATGATTACAAAGCACTAGAGCCTTACATAGACGAAAAAACAATGTATTTGCACCACGATAAGCATTTGCAAACCTACATCAATAATTTAAATGCGACGTTAAAAGATTATCCCGCATTGCATAGATGGAGTTTAGAGCAGTTGTTGTACTACTCGGATAGATTGCCCGAAAGTATACGTGTTTCGGTAGAGCGTAACGGTGGCGGTGTGTACAATCACATGCTGTTTTTTGCCAATTTAGCACCCAACAAAACGCAAGCTAATACTATACCTACGGGTGCGTTATTGCAAGCGATACAAGCAGACTTTGGCAGTTGGGATAACTTTAAACAACAATTTAAAACACATAGCCTTACGGTGTTTGGTTCTGGTTATACATGGCTTGCGGCTTGCGAAAGAGGTAAGGTGCATATCGTAAATACGAAAAACCAAGAAACCCTTCTTAAACAAAATCTTTTTCCCGTTATGTTATTAGACGTTTGGGAGCATGCCTACTACCTAAAGCATTACAACGTGCGTGCCGATTATATAGATAATTGGTTTGGTGTTGTAAACATAAAGCAAGCACAAGAAAATTATGCCGCTTGCCGCCTTAATGCCCTATAATGCGATACGATTATTAGGGTTTATACATTTTTATAGAAATAAGCATGAGCATATCTAGCATCAACGCAAAAAGATAGTATCTCAATTATTTAACAACCACACATGCCCCCTATGTATTTTATGTAGGGGGTTTTTAAATGAAAGATATTTTAAAAAACGTAAAAAGTGCTTAAAATCGGTTGACACGGGCATTTGTTTTACATATACTATTATTAATAACATATTAAACATATAAATATAGTATGTTTTAAAAGGAG
>JGI990J12352_1000374_pt1 | contig 10184 bp, 13 predicted proteins | sample Intmic4MA4BA4MSA_FD_12352 | JGI IMG/M metagenome (IMG submission 12352) | reverse complement strand
CCAATGAGTTAGCAGCCAAACTTGATGAATTAGTAGCAACAAATGAAATGATAACAACCGTAAACGAGATTGTGTTGTCACAAATGAGTGCTGATAATATAGTGTTTAGCGAAAGCGAACACCACAGTTTTATGGTTGAGGATGAAAGTGGTATCGCTACGTTCAAATCTCTACGAGAAGCGTTTCCTATGTTACCACACGGCGCAAGAACGACAACTGAAATTGTTACAACCGATGGAGAACCTAAAGTCACGCTTACAATTAACACGAACACGAATAGTGAGGCTATTAGACGCATAAGAAGATTGTTAATATGCAATACAACGCTTGGAGATTATGATTTACCACATCTTGAAAGTGTGAACTCTTATGTATTACGATTCTATTTGCAAAATTACGAAGAATAAATAACTAGAGGTGTTGATAGTATATGTTAAAAAATGACGAAAACGTAACAATTAATATTGACAAACGTTTACAACGCATCAAAGAATTAGGAAGTTGTGAAATTGTTATTGATAATTTGGAAGAGTATCGGGAGTTGTGTGAACGATTACTAAAAGAAAGAATACGTTTTGTAGTAACGTATGACCTTGAGAATTGTACTATTAAAATAAAACCAAAACTAAGAGTTTGTGGAGTGTCTGTGAAAATAATGGCTTTTTTGGCATTTATGATTGTTCTTACTGTTTTGTTAATTAACGTATTCTTCCCACGTCAGGTATTTGAAGAAGGGCAAGTTGAAGAATATAAGAATGTTCTAGCGGAAACTCAATATAAAATAGAACAAAAAGCTATTGCCGAACAAAGAGCCGAGCATAGAAATGAATGGCTACGCCTGTTTCAAAAAGATATTGAAAAAGCACAATCAGACTTTTCGAATTTTGTCTACGAACACTTCGGAAGTCAAACAATACCACCCCAAGCTATAGATATTAAAATTGATGAAAATTACCAATTTACACTTCACAAGGATTACCAATTTACACTTCGCGAGGATTACCGATTTACACTTCGTGAAGAAATTCGTGATTACTTAGAGGAATGGTTAATAGCTAATTACACCAGCCTTGAAGGTGATTTAGTGAGAATAAGGAATATCGCAAATAATATTCCAACTGAATTTATCGGAAATGAATAAAAAGGAAGGATAAAAAACAGTGAAGAAGAAAATGAAAAGCCAATTTAAACGAACAGCAAAAAAGCGACTGAAAAATTATATTTTAGTGATGGTAATGACGGGAATTATGGGAGGGATTTATTTTACTTTTCCAGGAACAAACATTTGGCAATCGCAAAGAGCTACGCGAGTGAAGGTCGAACGTGTGGTGGATGGAGATACGCTTGTAGTACAGTATCAAGGAGAAGAAGAACGGGTACGGTTTATTGGAATAGATGCTCCAGAAATTGGTGAGGTTGGAGCAGATGAAGCTACAGAATTTGTTAGCAAGGTGATTGATAGTGCAGAGGGCTATGTATATTTGGTTGCGTCAGGTAATAATCGAGATGGATTTGGACGATTAAGGCGATATGTATACCTTGAAAATCCTGAAAAAAGCGAAAGAATGTCACTTAACGAAATGATGATTGATGTTGGACATGCGGTACTTTGGGAGTGATAAAGTTTGGAAGATTACATTAAACAAAGACAAAGAGAGCGAAGATTGGAAATTAAGCTAGAAATAGCGATTCTAGATGCCAAAGTTAAGCCATTTATTATTTTTCTTTTGTTGTTATACATTGTAATTCTAAAAATTGAATTTGCATGAGTCATACTTAGAAACATACAGAAGTTAGGGTGAATTCGTAAGTAGTGCACTTATACCTTTTGAAGATTTTCCAACAAGGTATCGTTTAAAAAAGCGCTTGGAGGAGGATGGAATACATGGAGATAAAGAAGGATTTTTGTTTACATAAAATAATTGAAGTAATAGAAATGATTATTGATAGAATACTTAGATTTTTAGTCGCCACAAGTTTTGGTATAGGGGTTTTGTTACTTTTATTTACAAATCCAACAGTCATTACCCAAGAAGTATTAACAACATATGGAATGATTGTTAATATATTATTAATGCTTTTTTCAGCAATTACTTTAGCTGGGTTTCTTACTTGCGAGCACAGCCTAAAGAGGGTGCTTATACTCACAAAAAGGAATTTGTACTTTAGTTTCAGTTTTGGTGCTTTGCTTACTTTTGGAATTATAGCTCAATTTGGATTTTTTGAAAATGGGATTGGGTGGATAATTAAATTTCGATTATTCATAATCTTAATGCTTGTTAGCTCAATTCTTAGAATAATAAAATTAATTGATAAATTTGTTAAATGTGTAAAAAAACGAAAGGACGTGAAGCCCGAACTTATTTATGACAAGGAAGAATATGAATGTGAATTTTGTGGTTCTGAACTTGAAGAAGTACAGGAATTCGAAGATACAGCATTGCGAAGTGGTCGATATGAAATTCATGACAACAAAGTGATTCGGGAATGTGATTGTCCAGAAAATCTTAAAAATAGACAGAGCGAAGATAAAGGCGGGTCAGAAATGTGTGAAAATCAAGGGGAACTAATAGATATTATTGATTATCAAATACAACGCATCAGGGAAACAGGGTGTAAAGTAATTAATGTCTATAATGTAGAAGAAACGTGGCATTTAGAAGAATGTTTAAAAAGAGAAGGAATAAGTTATGAATTTTGGAGCTTAAAGATTTGATTTGTAAACCATTCGTGGTTTCCCTTAGACAAACAAAGGTGTTAAAAAAGGAAGGAAAGGGAAGAAGAAAATGAAAATTTATGTTATCGATTGGGGTTTTGGTATGGTTTGGGCACATGTGGGTAGCTTGAAAAGTGCTAAAAAATCAATTGAAGAAAAGATGATAAATGATGAAAAAGTTAGGCCTTATAAAGTTATTATAAAAAACAAAGAAGGGATACCGTTGACTTGTTCCAGATATCACGAAAAAGAATTATTCGGTTTTGAGAAAGAAGTGGTGAGTCCTTGGATTTTGGTGGACAGAAAGTGCTATGGATTTTACGAAAAATGGTCAGACGAGGGTTAAAAAAGAAGTATTGTAACTTGAATCTCTAAAGGGTGAAGGGAAGGGTTGAATGTGGGTAATGGAATTAATATTAGGAGAAAAGATAAGATATGCGCAAGCAAAGAGAGAATTAAAGTTGTTGTTGAAAGAAATCAATGTAGTTAAAAAATGGGTTAAATCAGACTTTGAATTTGAAAATGGAGAAATTAATTGTGAGCAATTATTAGACAGAATAGCAAATTTACATGAAGTGTTGAAGAAACAAGGTGCAAAGTTGGATGGGTTAGAACAAGTAACAAAGGATCTATTTATACTAATAAGTTCAGTACACCAACTAGATGCATACGACCAAGAAATCGTTTATTTGTCATTGATTAAAAATGTAACAGATGAGAGGTTGGCGGTAAAGTTGAAAATGAGCCGTCCATCAGCAACTAAGAAGAAACAGAGGTGTTTCAAAAGATTGTATGAGCAAATTATATATATGAAGTTCATCAACGATTAAAAAATAAAAATATTGAGGTATTGAAGATGGAAAGAACAGAAACAATGAGGAAGGTTGAAAATGAAGTGCGAAGTAAAAAACATTCAAAATTTCTTAAGGAGTTTAATTCACAAGCTAATGATTTGATATGGAATTCGGTTATTTGGAGAAAGATTAAATTATCTGATATACCTTATGTAGTTCGTGCAAGCTCATGTGCTTATCAAGCAGCTTACAGAATCGTTTGTGAAGTGGATTTAAAAAAAAATGAAAGATTTGAAATGTTTTTTGAAGTCACAGAAATTACCATTACTGATATTTTACGAATGGCAAAAGAAATGAATGAGTGGTTGTTTGAAGGGGAGTTGCATGCTACAATAAGGATATTCAAAAGTTGTATACAAACATTTTTTTGGAATGATGAAAATATGCAGGTGAAATCTCAATTCACAACAGATTACCTTATTCCTTTTGAAGAAGAATTAAGAGAAATATTAGGATATGATGTAAATGGAAATATTCGGTAAGAATAAAAAAAGAATAGAATATCTTAAAGCTAGTCTTGAAGATTTAAGTTTGTTGTTTGAAAAGGCTATGGATAATTTAGACAATGCATTAGAATATTTAAGTCAGGAAAATTCAACAATAGCATCAATTTTCAAAGTTAACCATTCTAGGTACTATATAGCATATAATTACTCACTTAATGAAAACAGAATTAAATGCTTTGTGTTTATATTACAAAAGCAAGTTGAAGAAGGTAAGTTGCTTGGGCGTGGCTCATTACATGGGTGTTTTACTTATGAAACAGATGATATTCAACCTAATGTAAAAATAAGTTCAATAAGTGTTGATGACCAATCGCTGGGAATGGGGAGTAGACTTATATTAGAATTAGTAAAACTCTCAAAAATTCATAATGTTAAGGAAATTGTTGCAGTGATAGATCCAGGTGGAACTATGGAAATGCGAGAGAAGCGTAACCAATTTTACATAGAAAATGATTTTATTATTAAGAATGGAATTGCAGTTAAAAAAATAAAATAGCTGCAGTGATATAGTTGTAGTGTTGTAGGAAAACTTATGATATAATTTAATTTGTAATACTGCTATATCATTTTAAATAAATGTAGATGAGGTGTAGCAAATGAACGAGAACAATGAAAAAGAAAACAATAAAAGTCTATCACTTCTTTTAAAAGAAGTGTGTAATAAAAACATGACTCAAGAAAAGATTGGTCTAATATTACTTAAAACAGGATTGGGTGGTATTTTAACGTTTGTTTTTGTAGATTTTTTAATGCGATTGTCGGAACTAGTTAATCAACGAATAGAATATTTAGTTGAAACTAGTGCTTTTGAAGGACTTCGGTTAAATATTATGGTGTTGTCGACTCTTGTTTTTAGTATTTTAATTTTGATGTTATCGCAATTTTTCCTTATAAAAGGAACAAATATCAAAATTAAGCTTATTATTTTTCTTTCCCTCTCCTTTATAAATGTTGGCGGAGTGATGATGATTTTAATTAATGGCACTATCAATATTCTAGGTCTAGCTTCTTTCTGGGTAATGGGTGTGCTTTTAGTAGGAATGGTAATAAATATAATTAAAGAAGTTTATAAATGGCTATTGATTAGAGAAAATGAAGAAGAAAAGGTTAATGTTGTTAAACTAAGTTTTATTTGGGGGGTTATTATGTTTGTATTAGGCTTAATTCTGTAAAAGAAATTGAAGTAAGAAAGGTGTTTTAAAATGAATTTTAATTGGAAATGGTTGTTAGTAATAGTTCCGTTAGCAGTAGTGGCAATAATTACAGTTAGGTTTATTTTAGAACTAAGAGAATTTAGTGAGTACTTGTTAAATATGCGTGGAGTTGAACAAGATTTGGTTTCGTGGTCTTTTGATTCAGTTAGAGTTTCTGGGTTTTGGGACTATTTCATACGAGCTGCCTTTGGGATTATTTTTTGGATATTTTTTACTTTTTTTGGGTGGTATTTGAATAAAGCTGATGTGGAATGGAGCTGGGTTTTGTTGCTTATAGGTATTGTTTTCTTGTTTTGCTTGATTGTTTCATTCTTACACCCTGTTTTTATAACTGCAGTAATAACAATGGTAACAATTTTATTTGGTGTTGGAATTTTCATGGGAAATGGGAGCTAAATAATTATTAATTATTGCGTAAATTTTAAAATTTAATTCTATAGTCTAATTAAAATACCTGTGTAAACAAAGTCATGGGATGTACTATTGTTCTTTGGGAGTATAGCTAGACAAAAGTAACTAGAAATTGATATAATTATTAAAAAATATCTATATCATTAATGTTGTTTGTGGTAAGATAAAAGTACACAAGAGTGGAAAAAAGCATATATTATTAAACACTAAAAAAACTAAAACGAAAGAAGGTAGGCAAAATGATGAGACTAAAGAGAAGAAACAAAGTAGGAAGTATATTGACAAGTTTAGGAATGTTGTATTTAATCGCGACGCTAACGGCGTGTGGTAGCGCAGAAGCAAGGGAAGTTGAAGCAATTGATGTTGAAGGATTTGAAGTAAGACTAGAAGCTGCACTAGACGAAGAACAAATCCAAGAGTTAATCGACCAAATCCAAGAAGATTTTGAGTACGATGTCGAACCCACAGCCGAGCAAGTGAAAGAATTAATTGAAGACCTAGAAATTCCAGATGTAATTTTCACATTTAATATCGAAGCAGTGGAAGTAAACACTGAAAATGATGACACTGAACTGTTTGAAACTCCAATGCCAATAAATACTGAAATTCAAGCAGAATTGGTAGATGGAGAATTGACGACAAGTTTCGGAGATATTACATTTACAGAAGAAGGAACGTTTACTTATCGTATAACATTAACCGATTCAACAGAAATCAATGAAGAATCTGAAACGCAAGATGAAGATGTTGAAGAAGATGAACTAACAACTGGTGAATGGTTGCTAAGTAATCAACAAATCTATATTACAGTAATTGTAGCGGAAAATGAAGAATCAGAAGAACTAGTAGCTAATGTAAGTGATGGAACAGTCTTATTTGAAATTGCCTATTTGCCATATTTTGGAGAGATTGAAAATCAGTTAACAGAAATGTTAGAGGAAGCATGGGAAGCGCGTGTGGCGCAAGCGCAAGAAGATGGGTATGAATTGACAGTGAATGAATCTGGCGATGAAGTATATACTCCGCTGCTAGAATCAGCTGGTCAACAAAATACTACAAATAATAATACGACACAAACGCCAAATCAACAACCACAAGCGGGTGGTAACGGCAATAGTACTAACCCAGCTCCACAACCAAATCATCAACAACCACAAACAACACCTCCACCTGCTCCACAACCAGCGCCAGCTCAACCAGTGCCAGATAATCCACCAGCGGCGCAAGGCAATGGTGACAATTGTGAGTTTATAAGGGTTTCGAACGGATATATATGGGGAAATGATGGCGTAGGGAATCCAAGTAGCCAAACCTACTATCAATATAAAATGGTTTGTAATTAGTAATCAACAAACTAGACTTAGAGTTCTTGGACTCTAGGTCTTTTTTAGTTTTCATGTAAAAATTAGTTGAACTTCGGTATATCAAGGATATAATCGCTTGAAACTTTATAGTAAATACAAAGTTTACGAATACAATCAAGGGGCATGTCATGCCTGAGGTTTTCCCAATGGCTAACAGTTTTATAAGTAACAGAACAAAGCTTGGCAACATCTGTCTGTTTTAAGTCATTATCATTACGTAAATTTTTAAATCTTAGTCTATAATCCATTATAATCACCTATATAAACGTTATCACAGAACATTCTGTTTTTCAGAAAGTCTAGTTGAGCTAGATTTGGAAGTTAAAATTGGAGTAAATTTTAATCAAATTTAGGTATGTCAAAGATGTAATCACTCGATACTCTGTAGTAGATACAAAGTTTGCGAATACAATCAAAGGGCATGTCATGCCTGAGATTTTCCCAATGGCTAACAGTTTTATAAGTAACAGAACAAAGCTTGGCAACATCTAATTGCGTTAAATCATTATCATTGCGTAAATTTTTAAATTTTAGTCTATAGTCCATTTTTTAATCACCCGTGTAAACGATATCATAGAATACTCTGTTTTTTTGAAAAGTCTAGAAAAACTAGAGTAGGAAACGAAAAAAAGTCTAACTTTGCTAGACTTTTTTATTTTTGAATGAAGAAGATTAGTCAAATTTAGGAATATTGAGAATGTAATCACTCGATATTTCGTAGTAGATACAGAGTTGACGAACGCAATTAAGAGGTATATCATATCTAAGAGTTTCCCAATGACTAATAGCTTTATCAGTAACGGCACAGATTTTAGCGATATCTGTTTGTGTTAAACCTTTCTCCAATCGTAAATTTTTAAACTTAAGTCTATAGTCCATTTTAATCACCGATAAAAATGATACTACAGAATGTATTGTTGCACCCTGAAATTCTAGTACAACCAGAGTTGAAAGAATACTAAATTATAAGAAAAAATAATTAAAAAAGAGTTGACATGTAAAAAAATATGATTCCTTTCATATTTTTTTACATTTTTAGAAAGCGTTTAACCTATTGCTGCGAAAGTGTGTAATGAGTTATCCACAGTTTTTCGTGAACATTTCGTGAACAAAAGATGAGACTTTTTTGGCTAAAAAGTGTGTTATTATGGTAGTATGGAAAACTAACGTTTAAAAGGAGTGTACTATCAAATGGACTTACTTTTTGAAGATTTAAACTATAACGAATCGAAAGCATCAGTGTTAGGAAATCTAAAAAAAATAAAAGAAATAGAAAAGGAATACTGTAAAATATCATTACATGAAGGTATGCTCAATGCAGATGAGTTGATTGACAAAATAATGAATCAAACGATTAAGGTCGGGGGTGGAATAAAACAAGATGAATCACAACGCTCAACAGCTAATCACATTGAAAAAAAAGTTGTTAAATTAATCCACAAAAAAGATGAAATGTTCAAATTGATTGATTTTTACCTAGATGAATTTGCGAGGTTGAAAGAATATGAGCGAAAGATTATATATTATGCGTGTTTGAGAGGTGTGGGTGATGATATTATGTGCAACAAAATGTTACATGTGTCACGTGCGACTTATTATCGCGCAAAAGAAAAAACAATCATCAAATTTGCGGAGGGGCTTAAATGGTGGTTTGTAATGAATAATAAGACTTAGAGATAAAATAAAAATCTAGGTCTTTTCTTTTTCTCCTTCGCTATTTCATAAATCAAAAATAAAACTATAAAACATCTAGTAATCTGACTAGGTGTTTTTTTAGATGTGAAAAAGGAGTGGTAGGCAAAATGAGGATAAGGAGCCCAACGGAAGTACCGTTTTAAAAAAATAATAAAGAAAATAATAAAGGTGAGTGAATATAAAATGAAAAGAAGTAAAGAAAAAACAGAAAATGAAGAAATGAAACGGACTTTAATGTTGATGACAAAAATAGTGCTGGTTGCTGCGATGTTATTACAACCAATAGTGCCGCCAGTGGTTGGGGCGACTGCTAGAAACAATTTACAGTCGAATCAACGTCAAGAAAATGGATCAAGAATACTGGATACAAGGATACAAAGTATTTTCGATGGGTATGACGATGAAGGAAATGACTTCTTGGATAACCTCATAAGACAAGAAGGGTTTGATGTCGAAAGTCAAACAGTGTTAAGTGATGATATTGATTTAATTGAAAACGATGAAGTCGATGGCGAACAAGAACCGACTTATGATGACGATGACGAAGAGGATTCCCAAACATTAGAAGAATCAATGATTGTATTTGATTCAAGTGTTTTTGTTCGTGCGCAAGAACTGAGAAATCAACCACGCAGGCACCCCGACTTAACAGTAGAGGAAGCAATGCGTGCCGATTATGAAGTAGGTGAAATACAATATTTAGTTCACGGCGAATCTACAGTGGATTTGTATTATGATGGGTTACCATTTACACTGCCGAGTATAGCTGATAGACCACTCTACGCGTGGGAGGAAGCAGCTGCGGTTAAAGGACTTCATCCAGATTTGAATAACGAAATTCCATTAGAGTTTTTAATTGATGGTGAAAGTGCTACATTTAATAACCCACCATCAATTACTGGATTTAGAAGACATCCAGGATTTAACGTATCAGATACAGGTGTGTTTATGTACGGTGTTTATTGGTTTGAAGTACAAGTTAATGGTACATGGTATGTAGCTTTTTGTATTGATTTTCTTGTACCTGGTCCTGTTGGATTAGGGCAAATATCAAATGTATCACCATACAATAATGAACGCATTAGACGTGCTTTATGGTTTGGTTATCGTGGAGGTAGCGGTCACTGGGGAGCAGGTGTTGGCGGTACAGGAAATACATTGGCTAATAGACGTTATCTAGCGACTACAATTGTATTGACGTATATTAATACAGGTAACTACAGAGGTAACGCTAATATGCACCAAACAACATCACCAGCTAATTCAAATTGGGCAGAAGTGCGTCAGTTATGGGGGCGTGTGACAGGTTCTACAATAATACCGCATGGAGATGTTGATTTAGGGCAAAATGGTTTACAGACAGCCACGCTAACTACATCAGTTCAGTCTGGAGTACAGCGTTCACAGAACGTACAAATTCGAGC
>JGI990J12352_1000373_pt1 | contig 10193 bp, 9 predicted proteins | sample Intmic4MA4BA4MSA_FD_12352 | JGI IMG/M metagenome (IMG submission 12352) | reverse complement strand
AATAAAAACATCATCATTTTATCGATTTACGTTCATCCGTCGTTAAAATTCTTTGACATATGCCCGATATGCCTACAAAATCTTGCCTTGTCTAGAATCTAATAAGCAAATTTCTGGCATTCTGACTTGTGTCGACGACCTAGCTTTTAAAACATACGTTTGGCGCTGCTATCTAATACTAATTTGCATTTAAAATCTTATTAAAACTTGATTTTCCCAACCTTATACTTTGTCAGAACTTAGCACATGCTAAATTCTTCCTCGTCTAGGCTGAAAAATTCTGTGTTTTAGATACAGATTTTAAACACGAATTAGTATAAGCTGAAAGCGATGTTTTAAGCTATCAGAATTTGATTATTTTGATTATAGTTTGAAATCGGATGGCGTTTACCATGACCCAAGCCTCAGAGTCCGAGACTTGGGTGATCCAGGCTCATGTCTTGCATGCGGGCTTAAAAGTAACTATAGATATTCATTGATGATGCGATTTGCTAGGATTTTTGGTGAGTTTGCAAAGTTACCGATTGTTGAACCCGCGATGTGAGGGGTGATGGTGATGTTTTCTAGTGTTAGGTATGGGTGATTGGCTGGTAACGGTTCTATTTCGAAGACGTCTACTGCTGCGCCTGTTATTTCTTTGTTTTGAAGTGCTTGGATCAGGTCTTGTTCGTTAATTAGTCCTGATCTTGCGCTATTGATGACGACCGCGGATTTTTTCATTTTTTTGAAATGTTCTTTGTTTAGCATATTTTTGGTTTCTGGCGTTAGACGGTAATGTATGGAAATGATGTCTGCTTGTTTTATTAGTTCGTCAAATGATACCTTTGTATCTTCGGTTTCGCCATTAAAGTAGTCATCGAAGAAGAAGATTTTAGCGCCAAATGGTCTGATGAGATTGGCGACTTTTTGTCCAATGGCGCCATAACCGATTAAGCCAACAACTGATTCTTTTAGTTCTGGTGTTAGGACACCATTTGGATAGTACTTTTCCCATTTTCCTTCTGTTTTTAGTTTTTGGTTTGCTCTTGAGATATTTCTGATTTCTGAAAGAATGAGTCCAACAGTAAATTCGGAAACACTGGTTTCGCTTCTTCCTGGGGTGTTAAGGACTTTTATGTCTTTTTCAGCTGCATAGTTATGATTTACGTTTTCAATTCCAGCTCTTAAGATGCCAATAAATTTTAATTTTTTCGCAGCGTCGATGGCTTGTTTTCCAATGGGGGCGAATTGTGTGATTAGCATATCATAATGCTCTATGCCATCCATGAGGTAATTTGGTAGTAAAACAGCTTCGCTTCCTTGCTTTTCTAGTTTGATGTTCTCTTCTTGTAAGGATTCTAAGTCTGAATGTTGCCACATTTTTATGGTAACATTGATTCCATGTTCTTTTAGGTTTTCAAGCCCTTTTGTCATCATTTTTTTGTCAATAAATAAGTCGGCAATTGCCAAACATTTTAACATTTTTCTTCCTCCAAATTTTGCCCTTTTGGCGATGATGGGCTTTTAGACGTTGAACTGCAACGATTGTAGTAGTCAAAGCTTCCTGAGTGCTTGCAGAAGCTTGCTTAAGAATACAATCATGGATTTAGTCTTCGTTTAATACAATTGAGATTCGGAAGTTACCGAGTGTGCTTGCTTTTTCAAAGGCTGCTTGGATGTTATTTAGTGGCACTTTGTCTTCAATTAGTTTTGAGACATTAACTCTCCCTTCGTTTAGCATATGGGCTGCATCTTTAAAGTCTTCTAGGGTAGAACCATATGTTCCGATTAGTTCTAGTCTCCTGTAATGAAGGACGTTGGAGTCAATATCAATTTCGGGTGTTGGGTAGCCAGCTGAGAAGAAGGCAATTTTGCCACCTTTTTCTTTGAGCATTTCTAATGCTTGGTTGTTGGCAACGGTTAGACCGACAGCCATCACGACGATGTCTGCGCCAACATCATGGGTCATTTCTTTTACACGTTTGATTGCGTCTTCATTTTTGGCGTCAATGACTTCAAAACCCATTTTTTTGGCAACCGCTAGTTTTTTTTCCATCATTTCGGAAATAATAACGCGCGCGCCCATGGCTCTTGCTGTTTCGGCATTTAGAAGCCCCATTGTACCTGCACCAATGATAACAACTGTATCTTTACCTGGTTGAATGCGCAATTTTTTCAGGTTTTGTATAACAGCTGATAAGGGTTCAACGAATGCCGCTTCTGCGGCTGGTAAGTCGCGATTCATTTTTACAAAGCTCTTTGCTTTGCGAATAAAGTAGTTTGCAAAGCCGAAGATGCCTAAGTATTCAGAGGAATAGTTATGACCAAATTGTTTTTTGTTTTCACAGGCAGTAATATCTCCGTTTTTACAGCTGACACACATACCACAGTAATCGTATAGGACGCTTACGCGGTCGCCAATTTCATAGGAGTTACCAACATCTGCTCCTTTTGCTACAACAATACCAGAGCATTCGTGTCCGCCTGCCATTGGATAGCCTTGGTGTTCTCTTAATCCTTGCCATTGTTGGTAGTCAGTTGTACAAATGTTACATGCTTCTTGTTTGATGAGTAATTCATCGGTTTGCAGTTCTGGTCGCTTCATTTCGTATACTTCAGCGCGACCTTTTTCAATTAAGCAACCAAATTTTATTTTTTCTGGAATCATAATGAACCACCTTTTCATTTTTTTGTTTATTTGATTTTATGTGAATTTGTATCCAAAAGAGCTGTGGAGTCTACAGCTTTTTTGAGTGTTGACGCGAAGCGCCCTTTTATAAACCAAATGACATGAAGAAGGCGATGACGACGGCCAGTGGACCTGTGATGAGTCGGGAGAATAGGATGGCTGGGACACCATGTGTGATGGTTTCTGGTTCTGCTTCTCCGAGTGTCATGCCAACTGGCGCGAAGTCGCAACCTACTTGCCCATTGATAGCAAATAATGCGGGGAGGGCGTAATTTGGCGAAATGTTACCGCTTGCTATTTCGTTACCGATTAGGATACCAACGATGGATGCGATAACTGCACCTGGGGCGAGTAGTGGAGATAGGAATGGGATACCTGTGATAAATCCGAGAATGATTAAGCCTGCTAGGCTTCCTGCTAGTGGGGTAAGTCCATTTGCGATGATGTCACCGATGCCTGTGTAATTGATGATACCGATTAGGGTGGCTACGAAGGCCATGAATGGAAGGACGTTTTTGATAACGGTTTCAATGGTTTCGCGACCAGATTGGTACATGATGTTGATGAATGCGCCAGCGCTCCTCCCGATTTTGTCAATGGCTTGTAAGATGAAATTTCCTTTAGGTAGGTTTTGTTGTGTGAGAACTTTTTCTTTTATGTCATTTTTTAGTTGTTGTGCGTTTTTTTCCTGTTCGGTCGCTGTATTTTCTACGACGAGACCATCTAAAACTTCTAAGTTATTTATTGTTGTTCCAGAAACGAAGATGTCTTTGGTCATAAATTTCGCTAGAGGTCCGCTAGGTTGCTGAAGTTTTATGTTGATTGTTGGAATGCGAAGTTTTGGGTAGGTACCACATCTTGCAGTTCCACCGCAATCAATGACAGCGCAAAGTGTTTCTTCTTTGCTAACAGGGTTTTTAAAGGCATCTACTGCAGTTGTGCCAGTTAATTCGGCAATCTTTTTGGCAAGTGGGGGAATTCCGCCGCCTGTCACACAGATGACATATTTTCTCTTATCGTCAGGTATGAGTGTAAGTGGGCCACCCCAGCCGCCATCCCCTTTATGTATTCTTATTGAATTCATTTTGTTATCCATTAAATAGCACCTCTTCCTTTTGTCCTTATACTAATCCCAGTTTGAAATCATCGTATTATTTGTCGGCTATTTTTTCATCCTACTAGGAGCCCAAAGACGCAGCGTACCCAGAGGAGTATATAAGTCTGACTGAGATGACAACGTAGGATGGGAACATAGCCTCAAAGATGTGATGATTTTAGATAGGGATTAGTATTATGTGTTGTGAAACGCTTTTGTTCTAATTCCTTTGTGCTACTGCACTTCTACCAGCTATGAATGTATAAAGTTTTTCTGTTATGATTCCTCTGACTAGAATAACGACTAATCCAGTTAATAGGAAACGAATGGCGAGTTCACTCATATTTCCAACATAAGCAAAGCCTTGGGCAATGCCGAGATATACAAAGGCTTCCGCTGGATTAGCGTGTGGAAATAGTCCTACAATTGGATGTAGAAGGGAAACAGTAGCATCGTAATAAGCAGCTTTATGTTTTTCATTTAAGAAGCGTCCGAATGTGTAACACATTGGATTTGTTAAAAAGAAAGCCGAGAAAAATGGGATAAGTGTATAACGAGTAATCGTGAATTTTGTACACATTTGCATGAAGCGGTGTACACGTTGTTCACCAATAAGTTTTGTTAAGGCTGTAACTGACAGCATTAGCGCCACTAGAAGTGGTATAATCCCAGTTACAAATCCCATAAAGACATCCCCTCCAGCTTGAAACATACCAATAAAGCTTTCGGCAAATGAGGCTAAAAAATCCATTTTGTACTTCCTCCTTCAATCAACAGGTAAATTTTATAATTCTTAACAATTTTGGCCAAATTGTTTAAAATGTTCTGTCTTAGAACATTTTACACCATTAGCGTAGCATGATTTAATAGCGCTGTCAATTGAATTATTAAATATTTTTTATGAAAGCTACTTACAAAAAATGGATTTTTTTGTAAATATGGTTTAAAATAGTCTATACGATATTATTTTGCAGAGACTGGCGCCCAGTTCTCAATAGTTCTAGGGTAACAGAGATTATCTTGAAGGAGGTGACATAATGTATTCAAGCAAGGGTAATAATGGGATTCGGTCTGAGGAGAAAAATGAGTTAGTCAATATTCTCAATATGCACTTCTCCGAAGGCCTCACTCAGTCTGAAATTGCGAAGAAAAGCAATGTTTCCAATACGATTATTTCCAGAAAAATAAAAAAAGGTATCGAGCACCGTTTAGTTGATTATTATTTTCAAGATGAAACAGCCTACACGGTGAATCTAGAAAAGCAACTAGAGGAAAGGTATCAGCTTGATGAGGTCATTGTGACGCCAGCTTACAAACGAAGTCCTGAAATGATTGAATATGAAGTTTCAAAGGCGGCGGCTTTTCACCTGCTAAGTCAAATAGAGCATGTTTCTAAAATCGGTCTCACTTGGGGCGGAACAATTTGGCGTTTCATCAGTGCAGTCCCTCATCAAAGTCATCCAAATTTATGTATCATCCCGCTTTGTGGTGGAATTGGTTCCACCAACCTAGAGCTCCACTCTAACTCACTAGCTTTTGAACTTGCGGAACGTTTTTCATGCGATTACACTTCATTGTATGCACCAGCGATTGTCAGTAGCGAGGAGCTAAAAGCACAACTGGAGCAAATGGACAGTATTTCAACTGTACTGAAAAGAGGGCGCGAGGTAGACATGGCCTTTGTCGGTATCGGCGGCATACATCCAGAGACGAGTATATTGTCGAAATTAGGATACATCAATAAAACCGAATATTCTCAACTAAAAAAGCAAGGCGCTGTTGGCGATATAGGCTGTATGTTCTTTGATAAATCTGGAAACGAAGTTGTATCCGATTTCAATAAAAAAGTCGTGGCTGTTGAGCTGGCAAACCTAAGAGAAATCCCAGATGTAGTCGGAATTGCCTGTGGTGTGCATAAAGCGGAGGCTGTCAAAGGTTGTTTAAACGGAAAATATTTGAACACGTTAATCATTGATAGCCAACTGGCAAATCAGTTATTAGAAGATTAAAACACTGAGAATAGTGCCAATTGAAGAAGCCTCGTCAATTGGCGTCTTTTATTTACCCAACATGGGTGAAAACTAGGTTGTGAAAGACCATTACAGGTTTGGCAGTAGGAACTGTTAGCTAGAAGCAAGGGTGACCATCGTGAGGTGGAATCTGAAGGGAGCCCGACGCAACATTCAGCACTGACGAAAAGAAATTAGATATAGTACTTAAATTTTGAGTAGTCCATCGTATAAATCATAACAATATAGTAACACCAAAACGACAAAGAACTTTATTTTGATGGGTCAAATATTGATATAGTCGAAGTATCAAAGCTTATTTGAAATCAAATAAGTTCTATTTCATTTAGTTAATACTATACAACGAACAGCGCAACAGTTCATATTTTGGCAAAATGAAAGATCTTTAAAAACAATGAATTTGATGAAGTTTTTAATCAAAATTGTCGCCTTGTTTACTCGAATTATCAATGTGTTCGTTGTGGTGATAAGTTCCATTGCCTAAAATTGGACTATCTAATACTAATTCGTGTTTAAAATCTGTATCTAAAACGCAGAAATTTTCAGCCTAGACGAGGAAGGGGGGGACGCAGAATAAAAAAATCAAAATCCAGAAGATTTTAAAATGGGAGAAAATGCTAATTATTATCATTTTTTCATGAAAATAAGTCAAATTTATTTGTTTTTGATTTTTGAAATCTTATTCTGCGTCAACCCCTTGGCAAAGTATAGATTGGAAAGGTCAAGTTTTAATAAGATTTTAAACACGAATTAGTATAAAGTGTGGTTGATATAAAAGGTTGAATTAAGTCGTCGGATGAGTCTGCTACACAAGACAAAGTCCAATACTGTCTGAAAACCTATACAGTAAATCTAGTATTGACGTTGGGGAAGTGCTCCATACGCACTAACTTAGTTTCAAAAGTAAGTAATATCAAGGATTCTAATCTGAATTAACATATAAACCAATCACCAAAAGAAGTAGAAAAGGTAATTTTCTAATAATATTATTCTTTGTGAAACAGAAAATCCCTTGAAATTACAATCTTTTCTCTTAAGTTAGTGCATAAGGGGAAGTGCTCGCTCTTACCTGGAGAGGTCTATTATCATTTTTTTATGCAATTGAGTCAAATTTTTCCATTTTTGATTTTTAAAATCCTATTCTGCGTTCGCCCCTTTGGTTACACAGAGTGGCGCTTTTTCGCCCTTTGTAGAATGTTTTGACGTAATCAGTTTATGACAAAATATCGGTTGGATGAGGTGTTAATATAAGGGAACTTAGTAATATATTCAGTCGGGTAGGGGATTATTCATGGAGTTTGCAAGAAAATTTATGAGCGGTGGTCACGAGGCACAAGAGCAAAAATTGAGCGCTTTTATGCTTAGTCAGATGTTCATTCAGATTGTCAATTTGGGACAGTTGTTGCGTGCAATAGGTGATTTTGTTGGTGCAGGTAAGTTGATGAAATCGGAAGTTATTTTGGATGTTTTAAAGCTTTGTGTTGAGTCGATGGTTAAGCAGATGACGCATGAACGTATGGATTTTGATGCGGGTGAAAAACGTTTACGTGAGCATTTGTCGCGTTTGGGTGTGTCAGTGGATGAAGTGCGGGTGAAAAGTCTGTATCCGCGCCTTGTAAAATTACAGTTGACATTGACAGGTGTAAATTCTGATTTGATGAGTGGTAAGCTCGGTATGTTGTTTGAGAATATCTTGGGTGAGCCAGTGAGAATATCGGTGCGCAAGGTAAGTGGCAAACGTGTAAAGATGGATGTGGTGTCATCTCGTGAGTTCAAATTAAGCCATAGCGTTGCATATGTTGGTAAAGGCGGTAGCGATATTTCGGGGGATAGCTATTTTTATGAAAGCTTTCCAGATGGACGTGCGATGCTTGCGATTAGCGATGGGATGGGTAATGGAGAAGTTGCGAAAAAAGAAAGCTCTGAGGCGCTCAAGATTGTGAAGTGTCTCATTGGTTTCGGCATTGCGGTTGACAAGGCAATCCAGGTTGTTTGGGATTTGAAGCAAAATTCAAACGTTGAAGAGCGCTTTTTTACGCTGGACTTGTGCTTGGTTGACAAGGAAAAGCAGAAGGCAATCTTTTTCAAGCAAGGTGCGACGACAAGCTTTATTGTACGTGACGAAAAGGTCATCCGCGTGAATTTATCTGGACTTCCAATCGGCGTTGCCAGAGATGAATTTCAAATCGACCAAGTCACGGTGCCACTCGAGGAGGGCGACTTTATTGTGATGACAAGCGATGGCATTAGCGACGAATTTGCAAACATTCAAAATCTGGAAGCCTATCTTGTCCGCGAATCCTCAGAAAGTCCGAAGAAAAAGGCGCACAATATCCTTGACTATACCATTTCACGTAGCCGAGGACGCATAAATGATGATATGATGGCTCTTGTTGCCAAGTATGGACGTGTGGATTCTTTACGTTAGATTTCTGGAATCGATTAGTGATATAATCCCAAATTTTTCGCACCGTTGGATTGTTATCAAAAAACTCCTGATATAATCACTTCAAAAGGAGCACATCCGAAAAAATTTCGTCTGTGTCTTTAGGATCTTTTACAATGAAAAAGAGTGAGCTTTTAGGTTAATTTTCTTTGACATCGCAATATACAATTATAACGGGGCTGTCTTGCTAAGGAAAAAGAAAGACAGCCATTTTTGGGCGAAAAAAAGCCCATTGAGAATTTTTCAGTTTTTGAGTGTCCTAAGTTACTCACAGCTCACAAAGTGTTGTATATTGTCAAGTCAAAGCGAACACTAAGATTGAGTAAACGTATGCATTCCATACAATGTGTGTTGTGATTGCCCCCTCTAGCTAGCAATAAATTCAGCATAAACTTCAACTGCGCTCTTATAACCTAAAATCTTTCTTGGTCTATTGTTGATACAATCTTGGTACGTTTGAATATCAGTTTCACTAAATTCATGAAATGACGTCGCCTTTGGCATGTACTCTCGCAACTTACCATTGAAGTTTTCGTTGCTTCCACGTTCCCATGAAGAATACGCATGAGCGAAGTGAACATTGGTATCCTTCAATTCTGCCATACTGCTAAATTCGCTTCCATTATCAAATGTAACGCTCTTGAAGCGGTTAATACCTATTTCTTCTATAAGAAGCTGATACTGCGTCTTTCACTGCTTGAGCAGTCTTTCTATAAACTTTGCGAACATAAGCTAAACGACTTTTACGCTCAACCAGCTAGAACAACTGGCTCAGTTATACCTTGCTTACCAATGACTAAATCAGCCTCATAATGGTCAAATTCTTCTCGCATTTCTACTTCATCTGGGTGCTTTGAAATGCTCGTTCCTAACACTTTCTTATTCTCGCCCTTTGGTTGACTAGGTTTGTCATTTCTAGGTCGTCTGCTTGGCTTTTTAGGCAAATGGATGTTTTTGATTTCTAACTTTCCCGCATCAATTAGACGATACACAACATTCGTTGATGGAACACGCTCGTTCGGGTTTTCCTGCTTGTAGTAATGAACAAATGTATCAACACTATGCGTCCGTGGTTTAGCTTTTAATGCTACCTCAAGTTCTTCAATAAATCTCCTGCTTTTGCTTCCTTTACAGCTTTAGGCTGGTTAATTGACAGCCCTTCGAGTAGCCATCTGTATTGTTGATCATTTAATAGTATGTATTCTTCTTCCGATTCTTTTGGCCATTTCAATTTTCCATTTTCAAGTCGCTTGTATAGCAATGAGAATCCATCTTTTTCCCAATATAATGCTTTGTATCGGTCTTTCTTTCCACCACAAAACAAAAATATTGCTTCTTGTTCAAATAGTTTATCTTCTTTATTTTGGACTATTACTGACGCTAAACCATCTATTCCTTTCCGCATATCTGTTTTTCCACACACCACATATATTTGCGTGTGTTGCTTCTTTTCTTTTTCCATAATATTTTTTACCTCCAAATCTAGTATCTTTAGTCTACTTGATTTCGAGCTGCTTTTATATTCAGTCTTTTATTTCTCGCTTACGTTTAATTACACTTTATCATTTTCTCTTTTTTGTCTAATTAATTATAGCCTATCCAGCTAGTATATAACAATCTTTTCCTTTTCTTCAGCAAAATAATTTAATTAGAGCTTGCAACCGTAGATGGTATTTGAAATCAAAAATTAGTTTTCAGCATAAGAGATTAATGTAGTGATAAATTCTTCGAAGTTTTTCACTTTCAGCAATGTATCCAAAATTTTTTTCTCTGAAATTATCTCTGTAACAAAATCAAAAATATCTTTATAAAAGAAACTATCACGTGCATTTATAGCCAGTAAAAAGACAATATCCCGAGTTTTACACTTGAAGAACCAATAAAACCGCTGAAAGTATTGGTGTTACTTACTTTCAGCGGTTTTTGTGTGCTTGGAAAAATGTTGTACACCAC
>JGI990J12352_1000372_pt1 | contig 10222 bp, 4 predicted proteins | sample Intmic4MA4BA4MSA_FD_12352 | JGI IMG/M metagenome (IMG submission 12352) | reverse complement strand
CTTCGGAAATTAGCTGATAATACTCAACAACCGTTGCTTCCCAAACATCAAATTCGGAAGTAAAAATATCTCGAGATGGCGTATCTGCTAGCAGATGCGATGGCGCACTTGTTAGTAAAAAAGATGGATATGCGCCAAAATCAATTATCCTAAGCAATTGTTGCCGGCTGTTTGCCCAAAAATTACTAACCGGCGCATAATAATTTACATAACCTCTTAACACGATATGTAAAAACGGAACCGTATCAGTGGCGAATAAATAACCTGATGCACTCATCGGAATATCTAAATGATGATTAACTCCTTGCCAAAAAGGCACATTTGGTTCATAAAGAGCCATACTTCGAGTACCATCATCATTTAAAACAGCGATTAGCTCTTGGATATAATTAGCATTTTGCGAACGTGTTGCGGTGAAATCTTCATTAAAAGTCGAATATAAAGAAGTAGCTGTCGTTTCAACGGCAAAATTTTTGATTCCGAGATTTGCTAACTGATCAATATCACTGTGTGCTTGACTGAGCGCATCACGGGGAATTAAAACATTACCAACTGGACGTGAGTTGATTTGTTGTGCTAATCTTGGCCCGCCAAACAATCGATTAGCGCCGCGATCAACACGAGTATAATCCGTATAAAAATACATCAAAATATCATCATTAGCCAGCGTATCAATTACCGTCTGTAGCTCAGTTACACTCCCTAAATTACCTTCAAATCTAGTTCGATTCGGCAGTGAATTAGAAATCCCACCCCGCATCCAACCGCGATAAACGACCATTAATTCTTGAAGTCCTTGATTTTGTAATCTGTTAATAAACATCAAAATATCTTCAACCGGGGTCATGGCGACAACTGTATCCCATAATAAACCTTCTTGCATCTCGGCACCTAAAAATTCTAACCGCATCATTGAGCCAGGCTCGGTAAGTGGTTGCAAAATGCCAAGCTCTACTAATCGTCTTTGATAAGACAAAGCCATTCCCACATAATTTGCCTCAGTATCACTTAAAATTCGGTGACGCATCACAATATCAAAATTATTTCTCACCGCTTGCAACATCTGAATTGACGGACCACGTTCTATATCTCGCGTGGTTTGCTGATTATAAGTCTGTCGATAATGAAACATTGTCGTAATCCAGTTGAATTCTGTAAATAGTCCCGCAGTATGCGCAATGATTTCGCCATAATTATCACCACTTTCAACAATTGTAAGCAACGCATTTTGATTAACTCCATGAACCATTCCGTAAACAGGCATTCGGATTTCGTGTGGTTCATTGAGTCCTAATGAACCGCTACTCATCCCCATTCCCAAATCATGACCATAAATCATTGAGCGAAAGGGGGAATTCATCGCCACCTCTTGCTCACCAAAACGAATTAGCGCCCCCGCTCCATCAGGAATAAACATATATCCTGGAACATGATCCTCTTTCGTGGCTGCTAAAAATGGATACAACTGCACAGCAACCAATTGCACATCTTCGGGTTCAGAGATTGTTTCATCTAAAATCGAAACAATCAAATCAGCATCTTGGATTGTTACAACCAATTGCAACTCAATTTGCGCTAAGTCAAAAACAATATCTGCCGAAAATCCATCTTCAATTAATGTAAAATTAACCACAGAATTATTCGAAGTCAAACTTTCACGTGTTACATTCCCACCCGTAGCAACAAAGTCAATTGTCACCGCTGATTCAACAAAATTTCGCCAACTTTCATTTAGTTGATGTTCTGCTTTCTCATCAAGGGTTGACGACCAAAGGTAGCCTGTTACTTCATTGCGCACTTTAATCGCTAGGGTTTTCGTATTAACATAAAGCGTTAAATAATCATTTGAAGCTGCGACGTCAAAGCCTTCGACACTGTTATTATAGTTAATCAGCTCGACATGCTCTGGTTCTGGTTGGGTAAATCTATTTGAGCGAAACCTAAGGTCATTACTAGTTGCAATTACCCAAACTGCTTGCCCAAACAGGATCGCCATTACTAGTAAAGCAGCTGTTAATTTTTTTATCTTACACACGGATTAGCACCTCCCAGATGATAGAATAGATAAATTCAAATAATTGATCAAATAGCAAAATGTAAAGAATAAATGCCATCACCACGGTGATAACGCCACCTGAGGCTGTCAAGATTAAATTCTTAAAGGTATCACGAATTTCAAAATCATGAATTTCTTTTACCATCAGAAAAATTAGTAATAACGACCAGCAAATCGCAACTTGCATTAAGAAGGCATACACAAATCCTTCATTTAGCGTTAAAATTCGAGAAAGCAGGGTGATTGGTACCGAAAATAAAATAAAGGGTGTTAGCGAATATGCCAAGCCGATGTAAATATCAGCAAAGCTACCTTCGCCATCGTTAATCGTGCTGACCAAATAGTTAACAATGATAAACAGTCCCACTACCAAGAAAAAGGTTGCGGTAATTAAGATGATGCCAAGCTCCTCAATTAAATTGGTGGCAAAGATAAAGCCAGCAAAATAAATCGTGATAAATGTGGTGATAAACAACATTATGTATAAAAATGTCGCCATTTTTACCGTTGCCCGCTTCTTGCGTTTAATTTCATAAAAAACGTCAAAAGGTTGCTTTAAAATCTTTTTCATCAACGCTAANTCTTGCAAAAATTGTGAATCTAGTCGTTGCCAAACGGCCTTTTTGACGCTACTTACCGCTCCCGTTTGCTTGTCGATGAATTTTAAGATGCTGTTACTAACCAAAATAACAAGCAAAACGGCAATAATTGTACCCGTGTTCTGCATAAGCCATTCATGGCGTAATTCCCAGAAAGCTTCTGAATAACCGTTAATATCACTTGCTAAATAAAATCTGGCCAACGCCTCCTCATGATCAGCTTGAATAAAACGCGATTGACCAATGGCTTGGTGCGCAAGCCCAAACGAAGAATTTAATCTTAAAACGTCAAGCCAGTAATTTTCGCTTTGCGTATATAGACCTTCTTCAAAATAAGCTAGCGCTAAATGAACATGATTAGTAAACTCCGTTGGTGTAAAAACGTGCACAAAACCACTTTCCGCATCTGCTACATACAGATTTGAAAACTCATCAACGGCAATACTTGTTGGCTGATGCACAATGCCAAACCGTTGTTGGCTCGGATCTTGCCCACCAAAAGAAAACAATAAATTCCCGCTGCTATCAAACTCATCCACAACACCATTTGCGTATAAAACGTAAAAATTACCTTGATTACCAATCGTAATATCGACAGCATCACTCATAACTTCCTGAATATCTGACAACATATTATTACCAGCAATATTTAACTTTTTAACACGCTCGGTATCAATACTTGCTGTTATCGTGAAAACAACACCATTATCCGCAATATCTAAATTCGTTGGTGGCGTCGGTAAATTTCCAAATCTTCCACCACCTAACAATAAATTTTGCATCGCTTGAAAAAAACTCAAAGTTGCCGTATTGGCACCGAAATAGCCCAAAAATTCGCCATCTGCGTTTAATTGAATAATTCCGTTTGTTGCCGCCTCACCAACGATGTAAATATTTGATCGTGCATCAACAACAACTTTTCTAGGGCTAAACGGTTGTGTCCTCCCAAACAAAGGTGATTCAGGTCGCCCAAATTGATTAATCAGCACGCCCTCTAACGAAAACACAAAAACATGATCGGTATCCGCAACAAAGATATAATCTGACACAAATACACCCGTCGGATTTTGTAAATAATGCTCGCCAACCGTTCGGACAAATTCTCTATTGCGATCTAAAATGACAATGTGACCTAAATTTGAATCAGCAACAAATAAATAACCATTATCATCAATAAATAAGTCTTCTGGTCGAGAAATTTGCGGTTGTGTTATAATTGCCACTGATTCATAAGCGGTTTGTGTTTGGATAAATTCACCATCAACCGAGATGGTCCAAGTCCGCGTTGATTCATTTGCTAAGCTAGTAGTTATCGGGGCTAAAAAGTTGAACATTACGCCAAATAAAATAATTAGTTTAAATATTTTCATCAATGCGCTAGCCTCCTTTATTTGATTCCCGAATGTGCCATGGTATCCATCACTTTACTTTGCATAAAGATGAAGATAACCAGGTTCGGTAAAAACATGACAAGCGACGCTGCCGCTGCAACACCTGCGCCAGCTACAGCATTTGACTGCCCTGTGAGCGTATGCATATAAAACGCTAACGTTCGCAATGATTCATCGTTAATGAAGATGTCTGATGTCTCAACATTATTCCAAACTGCTTGAAAAGATAAAATTGCCATTGTTGCAATTGCTGGTTTGATAAGTGGCATGACAATTCGCCAATAAATTAGAAAATCATTAGCGCCATCAATTCGCGCAGCTTCAATTAATTCATTAGGCAGCTGATCAATAAATTGCTTAACAAGAAACAACCCGACTGGCATTGCCAAAAGTGGTAAAATATGCGCAAACATCGTATCAATTAAACCTAAATTCGCAATGATTAAATAGCGTGGAATTGCAACAGCAATCGGCACAAACATTAAGGCAATCGTATTAATTTCAAACATAAATTTCTTCAGCTTAAACTGCTTTTTTGATAGAGCAAAGGCTGCCATCGTACTAATAATAATTGTCAAAAATACAACAATAATCGAAACCAGCAAGCTGTTAAATAAGTAACGCGACATTGGAATTCCCCCCGCAACACGACTACTAAACAACGCTTGAAAATTGTCCAATGTTGGCCTAATAACAAAAAATCTTGGGGGAAAGGCAAATAATTCATTAAGTGGCTTAAAAGCGTGATTGATAATAAATATCAGTGGCAAAATCATAAAAGCTGCCATCGGTACTAAAAATACATAAAATTTCAAATGACTCTTGTGATGCTTCTTTGGATTCATCTTCATCCCTTGATAGGCGTTCTTGCTTTTAAATTTCAGTTTCTTTTGTCTTTTCATCTTAATTTCCACCTCCTTAATCTCGATCCATAAACAACTTATTAACAACCTTTGAAAACGCATAGACGACAATCAACAAAACTACCGATATCGCCGCTGCATACCCCATTTCAAACCTGAGAAAACCAAAATCTTCAACGTGATTAATCATCAACTGCCCCGCATATTGAGGCGTAGGATTAGCGCCTGATAACTCAACACCAATCGATCCAGCTTGAAAAGTCGCAACAATTGCCATAACCGCGCCAAATAACATCTGCGGCCTCATCGAAGGAATGGTAACATAAATAATTTCTTGAAATCGATTTTTCAATCCGTCAATATAGGCAGCTTCATACATTTCTGGGTTGATATTTAAAATTCCCGAAAGCATTGCCAAAAATCCGACCCCCATACTACTCCAGAGGGTTACAATGATCATAATTAGCATCAAATACTCAGGAGATTGTAAAAACTGAATCGGTTCATTAATCATGCCAAAGCGTAAGAGCATGCTATTGATATAGCCTGAAGCATCGCCACTAAAAATAACTCGCCACAGTACCGACATCGCCACTCCAGCTGTCATCGATGGCGAAAAAAGGGCTAATGCAAGAACCGTTCTTGGTTTATGAGGAATTTGGGCTAACATCCAAGCCATTAAAAAAGCAAGCAAATAACCACCAGGCCCGACAATTAGCGCAAAGAATAAAGTGTTTGGCAACACATAGCGCATAAACGTGGCATCTTGCGTCAGTAGATTAACATAATTCGTAAAACCCACAAACGAAGGAAATTGAATAGCATTAAAATTCGTAAACGATAAGCCAATTGCCACAACAACCGGAACAATAATGAAAATTGAAAACATCAAATAGTATGGCCCTAAAAATAACCACAAACTACGATTTGGTTCTCTTTTCTTACTCATCTTTTAACCACTCCTCCACTAACTCAATTGTTGGTAAAATATATGGACGCAACGCATTGCCTTGCGAGTCGATATAACCAAATTCTTCCATTCTTCTCCTAATTTCGCGATTAATCCTAATCACAGCTGCATCAATCGTGGAACGCAAGTTGGCACCGTCGAAAACCCTAGCATTCCAAGCATTACTAATTTCACGTTCGATAATATAAGACGCTGGTGTCAATGGCACTTCGCGGAGATGTTCCCATTGAGCTAAAATCACTTCTCGATGCTCAAGTGGGATTGGTAATTGTGCAAAAGCTTCTAAATTAGCCGAATTCCAAATAAACTCTGGACCAAAAAGCGTCATCAAATTGTTTGAATAGGCTATTTGAGTCTCAGTCGCAAGCCACCACTGTAAAAACTCCCAAGCTGCTTCTTGGCGATTACTATCCCCTAAAATCATTGCCGACTGTGCCGAGCCTGTTGCCCATCTAGCTACATTACCCGTATTATCAGCAATCCCAGGATGCAGTGCAATATTCCAAGCTCCGGCGATTTCAGGGGCAGCAACGGTTAATTGTAAATAGGTTTCAAAATTGGAAATCCCGATTGGTAAGCCGCCATAACGAAAATCATTGTAAAAGTTAGCAACTTGTAAAGGCAAGCTATAAACCATGTATAAATCGGTCATAAATCGCATAGCTTGAAGCGATTCTTCCGTATTTATTGCCGTTGTCAAAGCATCCGGTGCATGAACATCGCCACCAAATTGATAGAAAAATGGCGCCGTGAACATAAACGGCTTGCTTGCAGATGGACCTGAAAGCGGAGCGAAAAAATTTAAACCTTGTCGTTGCAGCTCTGGTAAAATTCCCACGACATCTTCCCAAGTATCAGGAACCGTGATGCCTAGCTGGTTAAGCAGATCATCCCGATAAAATAAAACATAAAAATCTTGCGTTTCAGGGATTCCGTAAAGCCCGCCATCAATCATGAGTGGTAAAAAAGCCCCGCTTGAAAAATTAGCAATTACCTCTTCAAATCCATCAAACTGCGTCAAATCAGCAGCTGCACCACGAAGGGCCATTTGATAAGGTAACCAGTTAGCAATTCCCAGCGCTAAGTCAGGTTGTTCGCCCGCTGCATTTGCTAAAATTAACTTCTGATCATTTGGCATGACAGAAAAACGGACATTAATCCCTGTTGCTGGCGTAAACAAGCTATCTGCCATGTTTTGCATCAATTCGACATGAAACTGCGAGCGCCCAACCCAAATATCTAATTCTTCAGTAGCGTCTGGGCTATTATCTGCAAGACTAAAACTTGCCCAAAATTGTGACATAGCGCTATTAAGTCGTCGCATCCAAGTCGTTGTCGCTACTGGTAATTCATCTTCAGTAGCATGGAGATGGATTGCGTTTAAAAATAACGGTTGATGTTGTAAGGTTTGTTCTAAGCTACCAATCATTTGAGTAACAGAAGTTGCTCCTTCTGATAGCTGTGCCATTCTTGATGGTAGTGCATTCGGATCGGTAGCTAGTCGCGCTAAGCTGTCGATAATCAGTTGTAGTTCTAGTTCTGCATTTGATTCTTGGCTAGCAGAATACACCGTTTGCAACTGGCCAAGACTTTCCTCAATTCGATTAATCCATGACGTAAACATTTGGGCAATGTCTGGGATAAATTCATCAATTTCCCAATCCCGGTTAGGGTCAACTTGTCCGCCTGTTAGTTGCCGAATATCAAGCGACAAGCTCCGAATTTCTTCGCGAACGATTGCTAAATTCTCAACAATCGGCATAATTGGTTCACTATTGACAATGAGCGTGATTTCATTAATTCCAGCTTCAAGGAAAATGGAAAACGGGGTTTTATTGCTATTTTGAAGTGTATGATTTTCAAAGCGTCGTGAATAATCAAAAGCGTAATGCCTCAATTCTTCAAATGGTATTTGCCCATTAATTTTGATAGTTCTAAAGACTGAAGCCCCAAGTAAATCTTGCCATGCGTGAAATGTTAGTTGATAATCGCCTGTTTCGGGGATTTCAATTTGCCACGTGACGCTTTGTCCATTTGCATGCCACGAGTCACCGCCAAACGTATTAAGGAGTACGTGATGACTGTCATAAGGTGATACATCCGGTGATTGTAGCGCAACGGCTCTGATAAATGAGCTGCTTTTTCTAAGCGGGTGCTCGGCTTCAACCGTTATCAATCCTGAATTTGCCACATTATTTTCATGATTAGCGCGGTAGGCTTCGTAAGTTGGCACCGTTTTTGGGTTTGTAATGTACATCCGCCCTAGGTAGATTTCGCTAAGCTGGCTGGTAACGGTAATTTCATTATTTCCCGCTTCTAAATGAAATAAGATCGGTACCGTGTTCCAGTGGATTGCGCATCTTGCGTATTCATGAAACCATTCGTTAATTTGGATTTGTGGTGGAATTAGTTCATTTCCGTGGCGATTGCGCATAAATTCGTGACTTTCATCACGCCAATGAATCGGTAGCGGGATTCTTTTTGTTGATATGTTTTGGTACTGGCCGTTAATCATGATGGAAATGTTTGGATCAACCATCTCATCACCGAGTGTCAAATAATCAAATGAAATATGGTAATAACCCGTTGTCGGAACAAAAATTTCAGCAACAGCAAAGCGCTCATCATGTAAATGAATAACTGGCACATCATAGTTTTGGTTTTGTGTTGTCGCAATTAATCCTAAATCAGTAGCATTTTTGAAATCGCTAGGTGCGATTTCAGCGATAACGCTATTTGAAGCTTTAACATTTTGTTGCATGGCACTAAAGTCGACACGCCTAGCTGCGTGTGCAAATTGGGTTTTTTGCCCTTCATTTTCAAAAGAAAAAAAAGAGAAAAAGCCTAGAAATGCAATAACAGCCAGACACCCTGAAATTAGTGCTTTTTGTTTAATTTCCATGGTCACCTTCCCCTTACTTTTACATCAAGAAACTTTTACGCACAAGTCGGCAAGTTCTTGAGCTTTTAATCAGCTTATTCGATTGCGTTATTCATTTCTTCAAATGTTTCTTGCATGATATCATTAATTCGCGCTGCGTAATCGGCAAAATTAATATTTCCGCGGACAGCATTGTGTAGTACGTCACCAACAGTTGCGTTGTCGTTATCTTGAATTTGGATTCCAGTTTGGGCATGGTGGCGTACTGTTGGCCATCCTGGAGTAATTTTATTTCGATCAATTAAAGCATTATCTAAGTTTTCGTATGCAAGGGCAATTCCAGGAACACCAAGCATCTCCCAAAAAGTAGTTAATAATGTTTGATTACCAGTGATTGGCAGCGCATTAACGATTGTTTGGTTTTCTTGTGCAAGTTCCATCCGCCGGGTAAACCCGTTACTCCCTGAACCCATCCACATTGCAAACAAGTATGCCTCTTCTGGGTGTGTAGTTGTTGTCGCAATATTTAAAACATCTGTTGTTACCATTGGTCGACCTCCTGGCACACCAATAAACTCCCAGTTAAAATTAGATTGTTCGGCAATACTACCAACTGCCCAAGTACCATCCCATAATAGGCCCATCTGCTCATTGAAGAAAACCTCACCTCCCCAACCGCCATTAAATGATTCACGTTGCGCCTCCTCTAACTCGTCGAAAACAAAACCATTGCTGCTTAATTCGACTGCAGTTTGAACAGCATTTAGCATCTCAGGTGAATTTAAATTAAATTCTTCACCATCAAAGGTCAGAAATCCCATATTAGCATTAAGCGCCCCTGGATACCACGCGATAAAATAATCAATATGATTTGTACCGATAATTGGACTATTCAAATCTGTGACTAGGCGCACCGCTTCTTCAAATTCTTCAATCGAAAAACCAAATGTTGGTGCATCTAAGTTCAAGCTATCAAAAAGGTCCAAATTAACAAAATACCCAAACATATGTTGTGCAAACGGCACATTGTATACACGATTATTTATCGACATTGCATCCTGCATATTCTCAGGTAGAGCAGTAAAATCAGCATCCGCATTTGCAATTTCAGAAATATCTAAAGCCCAACCATTAGTCAGGTTAACACCGATATCATCAACCATAAAGACATCAGGTAAATTTCCCGTACTAGCCGCAATTGCTAAAAGCTCATTCCAATGTGTTTCACCAGGAGTAATTGAGTTATCAATTTCAATGATGATATTTGGATGTGCGTCCATAAATGCTTGGATCATTTGTCGCTCGAGGTTGTTTTCTTCCTCAGTTCCCAAATTCCAATTTGCATAACGCAAGACAATTTGATCGCCATTTGGTGTTGATTCTTGAGGTTGTGGCTCGGTCGTTGCAGGTGGATTTTCAGCAGTATCCGTTAGATCCCCACCGTTATTGGCACTATCATTTC
>JGI990J12352_1000371_pt1 | contig 10288 bp, 8 predicted proteins | sample Intmic4MA4BA4MSA_FD_12352 | JGI IMG/M metagenome (IMG submission 12352) | reverse complement strand
CTTTTTCATATTCGACGAGCATCGTGGCAATTTCTGCTGGTGAAAACGCCATATCCACTTCAAAGTTCACGGCGATATTCCACGGCGAGTTGTTGATTACTGTCTCGCTGGTTGTCGGCGTATGCAAGCCTTCTTGAATCAGCCTTAGCTTAATGTTTCTAATGTCGTAAACACCGGCAAGGATAACGCTGTGAAATGTGACATCTTTTCTTGCTCTGCTAGCGAGGTATTTTTCTCTAAGCTTGGCGAGAAAGTTTAGAAAAATCACGTTGTTGCTCGTCTTATCAACCTCATCAACCATCAAGACATACTTCGTGCTAGAAGTTTGGCAGACTTCACTAATATGCTCACCTAAAGACGTAAAATTGTTAACCTCTTCATTTTGCCATTTTTCACACGCTTCGTCCGAATAATTTGATGCCTCCAATGCTCCCACAATCAGCCTTAAAAATTCACGACAAAAATTTTCCTCACTAGCAAAAGACGTTTCGCCCAAGCCTTCAAAGCTAAGCGAAATTACCGTATATTCATCAGCTAAAAACCGCTCAAGTGCTAATAAAGTAGTCGTTTTGCCATACTGGCGACCGCGGTTGATTGTAAAATATTTTTTAGCATCAATCAAAGTTTTAATTTGTTCTAGCTTGTTTGTCAGATCAACCATATAATTTTCTTCTGGTATACACGTTCCCGTTACGTTAAATTCGCGCATTAAAATCACCTTCTTATCTTGATTAAAGCTCGCACATTAAAATCAATACCAACTAATATCATGATATCACAACCATCGACGCTGGTCAAGGGATTTCAAAGATTTTTAGAGATTTTTCTCATGCTTGAATTTCAGCGTGAAAATATTTTAGCCATGTAATACTCATCCAAATATTCACCGTTAACATACATAGAGTCTTTTTTTACACCTTCGACAATAAACCCCTGTTTTTCATATAAATTTTTTGCGGGTAAATTGGGCGTCATCACAGTTAAATCTAGCCTCCTTATTTGATTTTGAATTGCCCAACCATCCAACTCTTTAAATAACCGTGTGCCGATTTTTTGTCTTTGAAAGGCTTTCCTAATTCCCGTTACGATGTAAGCGCGATGTGCAGTTTTTCGATTAAAACCTCGTTGCGCTAGCAAAAAACCGATAAGCTCACACTCATGCTCAACCACTAATAACAAATCTGAATTTTCTTTTACACTGTGAATCAACGCCTTTAGCCGATCTAAATCCTTCTTTCGCTCGCCCGGTTCATACATCATGAATGTTGTTTCGCTATCTAGTTCTGACTGTAAATTCCAAAAAGCTTCTGCATCTTCAATTTCGATATTTCTAATCATCAAAAACTCACCTGCCCTTTCAACAATTTATCTGGTAGTTTTATTTTATCATGAATCGGCGTGTTTGTAAAGGGGCACAGATTTTAAAAATAACGTTCAACTAGTTAAAGTCGAGACGTTATTCTTTTATCCTGTATTTAGTTAAGTCCAATTGCAATGGCTAGGGCAACGATTCCGACTAGCGTTGGAATAATTACTGAGCCCCAGAAGACGAAGCGATAGCCTTCTTTGTGCGTAATTCCTAAGTAGCCAAACATTAAGAATAATCCTGGCGAATGTGGTAGCGTATCAAGCGTTCCAGCAAATGTTGATGAAATCCGATGCATCATGTCTGCGGTTGCATAGCCAGCTTCGATTAGCTCGTTATAATACGGAGCTAAGGCGTTCATTGCAATAATTAAACCGCCTGATGATGAACCTGTAATTCCCGCAATAATCGACGGCGGAAACGCAGCCATCAAGTAAGGATGCATATCCATGTTTAAAAGCCACGTAACGATATCTTGAAATGCTTGGGTATGTTGAACAACCGCGCCAAAACCGATAACCGCTGCCGGAGCTGCGATTGCGGCAATTGCACCATCAGCGCCAGCATTGATTAGCTCTTGTAATTTTGCAATACTGCCAATTTGTTTCCAGTTAAAAGCAATTGCTAAACCAGATGCGACCATCATTGATGTTACAACAATTCCCCACACTGGCCAGTCAAAGGCGCTGTTTACGTTGCGATTCATCGCACTTAAGATGATAATCATGCCGACAACAACAATCATCGGCAAGAAAGAAATAAACGCTCCCGGCAACTCCGAACGATCAACTTGATATTTTTCAATGTTAGTTCCCGGAATAAATGTGAAAGATTCACCTTTTTCGCGTAACCGTTTTTCTTCCCATTTAAAATAAGCATATTGAGCGGCAAACATCGCAATGGCTGTCAAAATCCCAAACAATGGCGCTGCCATCAAATCAGTACCTAAAAACCCTGTCGGCGCAATATTAGTTGCTTGTGGTGAGCCGGGTAAAGATTTCATGGTAAACGTTGCCGTTCCGGCAACAACTGGCCCAACCGCTAAGGCTCTAGGAATGTTTGCTTCGTTAAATAACACCATAATAATCGGCGTTAGGGCAAAAATAACCACAAATAAACTAATCCCGCCGTAAGTTAAGGCAGCACCGGCAAGAAACACCACCAAAACAGCTGATTTAACGCCCAACCAGTCGATAAATTTATAGCCAATTGCCATCGCTGATCCGGTTTCTTCCATGATCTTAGCAAAAAGTGCCGAAAAGGCAAAGATTAAAAAGAAATTCATGAAAAAGCTGACATAGCCACCTAAGACTTCACCACCGCCACCACGCATAAAATTAATCCCAAACGCATGCCAAATATTCATGCCATTTGTAATTGCCACAACCAGCGATGCCACAATAGCAAGTGGCAACGCTTTGTAACCTTTATAAGCACCAACAGCAAGAACTGCTGTTCCTAAAATTAAACCAATAATTCCTAACATATAAATTCTCCCCTTCTATCTTTGATATTTGAAAGTAAAATCATTTACTGCGCCCGTTTTGCCTTTAAAAATAGCGGAAGCATTGTTAAAACTCCACACAATGCCAACAATGAAACGATGACAAACCTCGTGCTATAACCGCCAAAAAGGGAAATTAATCCTGGCATAAACAACGCCGAAGTTGCAAAACCGATGCCAACTGCACTATAATTAGAGCCAAAATTCTTCAAACCAAAACAATCTGTAACTAAAAGTGGAACAATGGCAAGACTTGCTCCAAAGCAAATCGGAATAATCGCCACCATTAAAATAAACAAAGGCCCGGTTGCAAATGTTAAAACGGCGGAAGCCACGGCTGAGATGATCATCAAAACTAAAATAGTTGCCTCATTGCCAATTTTATCTGCAACACTCGGAACAATCATTCTGCCGAGCGTATTACTAATGCCGGAAATCATTACTAAAGCTGTTGCAAAACTTGCATCAAAGCCCCGATCAATCGATAACGTTTGTACCGAAGGGTTGATAACAAAAAATGCGACGGTAATCAATAACAGCGAAAGTACCAAACAATAAAATTCCTTTGTCTTAAAGATTTGCGCCGTAGTAAGCTGTTTGCCGACGTACAAAGCTTGTTGCGTAGTCGCTAAACCTTCATTGGGAAATTTCACTAAACGCCCAAACAAACAGCTCGCTAAAAGAAAGGTTGCTGACATGATTAAAAACGTCGTCTGCACCGTATTAAAACTTAACAACCAACTTAAAATTGGTGCGAGTAACGTAACAGACAAGCCAAAGGCGCCAACGCAAATTCCAGTTGCTAGCCCGCGCTTTTTGGGAAACCACCTTTGCGCAGCTGTAATCGCCACAATATAACCAATCCCAGCGCCAAGACCGCCAACGATGCCGTAGCTAAGATAAAACCATAAAGGCGTTGTTTGTGGCACAATTGTCGCGGTAAAGACCCCGCCTGCTAGCAATAATCCGCCAAGCATGCTGACCTTTGAAGCGCACATTTTCATCTGCAGTCTCCCACCGCAGAAATTACCAAGTACAAAAAACCCAATTTTAAATGATGAGGTTAACTGTACAGTTTCAACATTCCACCCAAAAGCCTCTGAAACCGGTAGGACAAAAATTCCCCAAATATAAATTACACCTAAGAATAGCTGAAAAATTGAGGCAGCAATCAGTACCTTCCAAGCTTCTTTTTTTTCCATATTACTATTATTCCTCCAAATTGCAAGTCAAGTAAGCCCTTAAAGCTAGTCTATTATAATGTTTTGTGCTTTTGCAGCTGATGTTAACTCTGCTTTAAAGTTAGGATGAGCTATTTTAATTAGCTGTCTAACTCGTTCTCCTAATGTACAGCCACGTAGCTTCGCAATGCCGTACTCTGTTACAACATAATCAACTTCATTTTTTAACGTTGTTACAATTGAGCCGGGTGTTAATATCGGTGAAATGCGACTAACTGTACCACCTTTTGAAGTTGAAGGAAACGCAATAAAGCTTTTTCCGCCTTCTGATTGCATTGCCCCGCGGACAAAATCTGCTTGCCCACCTGAGCCTGAAATATGACGAACGCCGACAGATTCAGCGCTTACTTGACCAAAGAAATCTACTTCTACAGCAGCGTTAACCGAGACAAAATTTGGATGTTTTGCAATTGTTGCCGGATCATTAACATATTCTACTGGCAACATTAAAACATCAGGATTGTCATCAATGTAATCGTAAATCTTCTTAGAACCTAAGGCAAAAGTTGCGACTGTTTTTCCTTGATGAATCGGTTTTTGGCTGTTGTTAACGGCACCACATTCGATGAGTTCAACCATGCCATCGGTTAACATTTCGGTATGAATCCCAAGATTTTTCTTATCCTTTAGGGCGCGCGCCACCTCGTTTGGAATCGCGCCAATCCCAAATTGTAAGGTTGCGCCATCTTCGATTTCGGCAGCAATTAAACGACCAATTGCGACGCTAACTTCGTCGGGCTTTGCCTCAGGTAGTTGAATTAATGGCAAATGATTTTCGCATAAAGCGCTCACTTGTGAAATATGAATAACAGGTCCTGAAAGCGCCCGTGGCATATTTTCGTTAACTTCAAGGAAAATTCTTTTGGCCTTTGACAGCATTGCCGGAGTTAGTGACGCCGAGCAACCAGCGCTAAAAAATCCGTGTTTATCCATCGGTGAAACCCTTGCACTAAAGGCATCAAATTCCAGAAATTCTCTAATCAAGCCTGGCGCGTCGCGGTAATGAGTCGGCATAATATCAGCCATTCCCGCAGCCACAGCCGCGCGACCATTAGCACCGGAAAACCAAGTAACACCTGTAACTTTGCCTTTTAGCTCTTCATCGTAGCTTGGAATTTTAAATAAATCTAAAAATCCATGAATTTTCAAACCGGTCAGCTCGCCTTTCCTGATACGCTCGCCAAGCGCTTCATAAATACCCGGTGGCGCTGCAAGAGCGTTATCAGAAGCGCAAATCCAATTCGCTTCAAATTTAGCGGCGACTTCTTTAATCGAACAACATTTTTCTTGGTAAAGCTTTTCGTGATTCAAAAAAATCACCTCCTTATCAAACAGTCAAGTTATATTTTAAACGGGAACCATGTTTTAGGAAAACGCTTTAAGTTAGCTAGTGAATAACTTAACTCGCCTCGCTCAATTTTACTAACAATTTCTACAACCAGATCGTTAAATGGCGTCGGAATATTGTGTTTACGACCAATCTCACTAGCAAAGCCGTTAATCATCCTAACTTCGGTACCTAACCCTTTTTCAAGGTCTTGAAGCATGCTAGCTTTTCCTGCCCAAGCTGGTTGATAAAGGTTGATAAACATTTGGCCATTTTCGTCAAACATCGCTTGATCTTGAAGTGCTAGAGTCGCCATTGAAGTTCCTAAAACGGCGGGCAATTTGTAGCCTTCAGCTTCGCAGACTTTTTTCACTTCATTACCAATGTGGCTTACGCAAGCTCTGGCAGTTGCATTTTCTAGAACTTCGCCAAAAGTAATACCGCATACTGCCGACATCCCGCTCACACACGCATTTAGCACTAACTTGCCGTAGCGTGATTCCATTAATGAGTCTGTTAGTTTAACTGGACGACCAATTTCACTTAAAATATCAGCAATTTTTTTAATTCTTGGGGTTATCTGCCCGTTCATTTCACCTAAATCAAATGAGCTTGCGGTTTTTGCTAAATCTTGTGTTAGCTCTGAAACACCGGGGCTAATAAACGTTGCACTCCAGTTGGAAGCGCCACCGATTGTCCGATGAGCACCAACATAACTAGCAACAGCTGGTTCAGGCACACCATTTTGAAGCGTACAAACAACGCTATCATCATTTAAGAAGTTCAGCAAATGTGGCAGGACAAGGTGATTAGCTGTTTGCTTGGTGAATAAAATTGCTAAATCGTAAACTCCTGACATTTGGTCTGGAGTGATAGCCTTTACCGAAACCGTAAATTCTTGTGTCCCAATAATTTTCGCGCCATGCTCATTTAAAGCATCAACGTGCTCTTGATAAGTATCAATTAATTCAAGATTGTAACCTTTTTTTGCCAGAAATGCTCCTAAGATTGTTCCCATTGCACCACTGCCGATAATTGCAATTCTCATTAATAATTCCTCCTATTTCGATTTTTCCATTACTAAAACGCCAGCAGCGCCCATGCCGCCACCGATACACATTGTAATTAGTGCATATTTACCATTTGTGCGCTTTAAATGCGAGATTGCTTTGCAAGTTAAGACTGCACCGGTTGCGCCCATTGGATGGCCAAGCGCCATCGCACCACCGTTTGGATTGATTTTGTCCATTGGTAAGTTCAATTCTTTAATGCACGCAATTGCCTGAGCAGCAAACGCCTCGTTTAGCTCAATTACATCCAAGTCGTCAACAGTTATGCCGGCTTTTTCTAATGCTTTTGGTACAGCAGCAACAGGTCCGATTCCCATCACCTCAGCCGCAACACCGACCACTGCAAATGACGCATAACGCGCAATCGGAGCACATCCTAATTCTTGTGCTTTTTTACGGGACATTAAGACAACAAAACTGGCGCCATCCGTCATTTGTGAAGATGTTGCTGCTGTTACAAGTCCATCTTCTCTAAAGCACGGTTTAAGTTCTGATAGCTTAGCAGCATTTGTTGATGGTCGGATGCCTTCGTCTTTTGTTAGGGTTATTTGTCCTTCGTCATTTTTTATCGTTATCGGAATGATTTCATTATCAAAGTGTCCGGCTCCTTGAGCTGCATGAGCTTTTTGATGGCTCTTTACTGCCATAATTTCCATTTCTTTGCGACTAATGTTATAATTTTTGGCTACTTGCTCAGCGGTCTCACCCATTGACATATAAGTCCCGGGAATCATTTTGGCTAATTCTTGGTCATGAAATTCCTCGGGATGTCCCATGTTAAGGCCTGTCATCATTTCAACGCCACCGGCGACAACAATCTCCATTTGTTCAGCTTCGATTGCATTGGTAGCCGTTGCAATTGCTTGTAAACCTGATGAGCAAAAGCGATTAATTGTTTGTGCTGGGACAACATCTGGGAGTCCGGCTTTTTGTGCTACTAGTCTGGCAATGTTATAACCGGTATATCGTTCTGGAATCGCATTCCCAACGATGATGTCTTCGATTGTTGATGTGTCAAGCTGAGGTACTTTTTCAAGCACACCTTTTAGAACCTCTGCGGTGTAATGGATAGGGTGTGTCATCGAAAATCCACCTTTAAAGGCTCGCGCTAGCGGTGTTCGCCCATATGCTACAATGACTGCGTCGTTTTTCTTGTTCATAAATTTTTAATTCTCCTTTTTGTTTAGCGCAATCCGCCGCTAATTTTAATGTTTTGACCGCTAATATAAGCAGCTTCATCACTTGCTAAAAATGCTGTTAAATTTGCTACTTCTACGGGCTCACCGATTCGCCCAGCGGGGATGTTGCCGACTAATTTCTCCATTAACGGTTCAGGAATCGTTTTGATAATGTCGGTATTAATTAGTCCTGGAGCAATGGAATTAACAGTAATGCCTTTACCAACCAGCTCGTCTGAGAGCGTTCTAGTGAAGCCGATAATTCCGGCTTTTGCCGCTGCGTAATTGGCTTGCCCGATATTGCCTTCAGCCGCCATTGATGAAAGCGAAATGATTCGCCCCCAACCGCGCTCACGCATGCCGTTGATTACTTGCTTAGCGCAATAAAAGGCGCCATTTAGACTTACTTGCACTGTGGTATCGAAAGCTTCAGCCGACATTTTAGCAGCAAAGCCATCTCTGGTGATGCCAGCATTATTGATTAAAATATCTACCTTTTGAAAGCGGTCGTAAATTTTTGTAAACGCAACTTCCACCGATTTGTAATCGCCAACATTACAAACAACAGCTAATGTGCGTTCGCAACTTGGGTCTAATTTTTTTTGCGCATCTTCTAAGACGTCTTTTTGAATATCAAGCAGGGCGACGCCGGTTGCTTTGTCTGCTAGAAAACGTTTTGCCATTTCATAACCGAGCCCTTTGGCAGCGCCTGTGATAACAACAATTTTTTGACTAAAATCATACATATTGTGAACAGCTCCTTTATTTTATCATCATGGGAAGTAAAATAAACGCCTTAAAGACGTTTATTAGACAGCCATTAAGCGCATGTTATTTAACTTCTGAACATGGAAAGCGTTCTAAATATTCCATCGTTGGGAACGGCAATTCACCAGCCTCAAACGCTTTAACAATTGCAGCAACAGTGTCATTAAACGGCGTTTTAATGCCGACTTCATTACCGCCATCGCAAACTAAACCATTGATAAAGCCGATTTCGCATTTGATGCCTTTTTCCATATCTTGCATCATGCTAGCTTTTTGCGGGCGATGAACATCCCAGACTACACGNGCAAATTCCATGGCTTCTTTCATTCCGGCTTCGTTTTTATATTCAAATTTGTAGAAATCCTTTCCTGGGACAATTTCTTCTAACGTAATTCCCTTAGCGCGCGCGACTTGAATTAGCTCATTACCAATTTGAATCGCACATTTAAGCGCTTTTTCGTTATCTAAAACATCACCAAACGTGCAACCGAGTGCCGCTGACATCCCGCTAAACGTTGCGTTCATTAGCAACTTAGACCATCTAAAGCCTTCAAAATTTGAATTAACGGTTACACCACCAGCAAGTTTTAGGAAATTTTCAACACGTTTGAGTTTGTCATTGTATTCGTTATCCAAATTGCCGATTTCAATAATCATAAATTCAGGCGACGTATACAACTGCGAAATGCCAGGCGATGCGTAGCCAGCGCCCCAACCGACAGCTCCGCCCGCCGTGCGCTCTTTGCCAACTACAGCAGCTACTGAGTGCTCGGGAATTCCATTTTGCAGAGTACATACTACTGAGTTGTCATTGATATATGGCAATAAATTTTTCAGGACAACTTGATTGACTGTTTGTTTTGTTAAGATAATAACAACGTCATAAATGCCTGCCATTTGATCAGGTGTAATCGCTTTAACCGGCTGATTCTTCAAATCAATCTTTCCAGTAACGGTTGCGCCGTTTTGGTTCAGAGCCTCGACATGATCTTTATTAGCGTCAATCAAAACACACTCGCCACCATTTTTTGAAACTACCGCTGCGATAACTGTCCCTAACGAACCAGCGCCAATAATTGCTACTCTATCTTTTGTCATAATAAATTTCCTCCTTCTGTTGAAAACGCATTATAAAATTGCATCCATATAATTTTTTAAAGCATCTAAGTTCATGAGAGTTCCTCCCGCTAGCTTCTACTTATTAATTCCCAGCGCAACGCGAGCTTCATCGTGAGTTGCCGGTTCAATATCAAACTCCTTCATTAAGCGCACCATTTTCTCAACAAGTTGAGCATTCGATTTTGCCTTAACGCCTTTTGATACATACAAGTTATCTTCTAAACCAACACGGAAATTTCCGCCCATTAACATCGCCTGTGTTGCAATTGGATATTCAAAACGCCCTGCACCAAATGCTGACCACACATAGCCATCAACCCCGAACAAACGATCTGCTGTTTGCTTCATCGTTAGCAAATCGGCAGGATCAGTTCCAAGCGCTCCATTAATCCCATGAACAAACTGTAAATATATTTTACCTTCCGGTAACCAGCCCGCATCTTTCATGTATTTAACGTTATATAAATGACCAACATCATAACACTCAAGCTCTGGAAGTGAGCCAGATTCACCCATTTTTTTCAAATATATTTGCATATCGCCAAATGAATTTTGAAATATTGCATTGCGCGTAGCTTCAAAATAAGGTTGCTCCCACTCATATTTCCATTCTTTAAATTTGTCAGCAAGCGGGAATAATCCCCAGTTAATCGACCCTGCGTTCATTGTTGCAATTTCTGGCTTAAATGTTGGTAAGACAGCAGTTCGCTCATCA
>JGI990J12352_1000370_pt1 | contig 10291 bp, 7 predicted proteins | sample Intmic4MA4BA4MSA_FD_12352 | JGI IMG/M metagenome (IMG submission 12352) | reverse complement strand
AACAACCGTGAACAACAATACAAAGACAGGGGGGAAATACTGATTTTTGTTGTTCTCACAACATTTATCAGTATTTTTTTTATGTTCAAGTGTAAAACTCGGGATTATCTCTGTAACAAAATCAAAAATATCTTTATAAAAGAAACTATCACGTGCATTTATAGCCAGTAAAAAGACAATATTCACTTTATTGTCATTCCATAGAATAGGCGATGGATGTATTGATACAGCAATTGCTGATTTGTTAGCACACATTTCAAACGGATGTGGTATTGCTATGTTAAGAAAAGCACTTGAACTAAGTTCCTCTCTTTTGAAAAGTTTTTCTTTAAATAATGAATCTACATGACCTTGAAATTCAAGTGTGTTTGCAATTTTTTCGATCAGATCATTTTTATTTACAATATCTTCTTCTACAAAAAAGAATTCTTTTTTAAATAAATAGCGTAACTTTGGTTCTATTTTTGATTTTACTCTATTTTTGAAGGTTTCTTCTATTTTTTTCGAAATAACTAATATATCTTTGTTTGACAAATATCCACTAATCTGAATGTAAGGGATCAGTATATTTGTTGGAAGATATCGAGTTGAAATAACCATATCATAATTTGAATAAGTGTCAAGTTCTTCTAATGAAGAAACAATGCCAACTATTCTGAGAGAATTTTCAAATACTCTTGTTAATTTTCTTTCTAAATCACTTGAATTTAAAAAGTATTGAGAATTAACTAACACCACTCGAATTTCATACTTGATAAGTTTTTTTTCTTGGATTAAAAATCCTAAATGCAATGCAAAGTAGGAAATTTCATCTTCTGATATTGTATATCCTGTTTTTTTAGTTACAATATTGGCAAGATATACAGAAACATTATATATATAAGGATATGAATTTTTGATTTCAGACAACTGAGGATTTCGTAAAATAATATTATTTTGCAAACGAATCAGTAAGTTTTTTAAATGTAAAGAGAACCGAATGGTAAAATCATGGTTTATAATTGAAATATTAAATACCTCTTTTGTTTTTCTTTGCATATAGGTAAGCAGATTTAAAACATCATTACCAATAAATTCACTTAATTGTTCAATAGTAATATCATTAAAACTGTTTGAAATTGCTCGTGTTAAAACGAGTAAAGTTATTTGATAGATATCACTATTAGTAAATTTAAAATCATAACTTTCTTCAATAGATTTTATCATTTTATCCACGATTAATATAATATTTTCATCGATATCTTTCTTTTTTTCTATTGAAAGTGATTCATTTTGAAGAGCCTTATGGCATCTACGTTCTAGAGTAATTGCAATATGCAACACTAAATTTAATAAGGAAAAATCATCCATAAAATAGTGATTTTCTTGTAAAGCATTAGATACTATAGTATATAAATGTGTAGTATCAATATTTGGTACGTATTTTTGGATTAATTCAATGCTAAAAAAAGAGTGCTCTGAATCCTCATAAATCAATTGACTTATCAATTTTTTTAAATCTCTTTCTTTACCCTCAATAAAAATAACATCTCTTTTGGTTTTTAAAACTAAATTTAAACCCAATAATTCTGTTTTTATTTTTGCTAATTCTTTCGAAAGAGTGATTGATGATATAAACATTTCATCGGCTAATTTTTCTACTTCAATATTCTTTTCTTCTAGAACTAATTTTCGATATATATATACCTTTCTTTCTTCGGATGATTGCGGAACAGAAAACTCTTTTCTTTCTGAAATAATAGTTAGCAAACGTTTTTTATCGCTTACATAAAAACCTTTTTGAGATGATTGAACTAAATCAACATTTTGCTTGTTAATATCTTTAACATGACTCTTTATGCTTCGAACAGACATATGAAGTAATGTAGACATAGAAAAAGAAGTGACCCAATCATCTTGGCTACTAAAAAATTTAAGTATTTTGAATTCCTTGGCTTTCAAAAAAATCCCTCCTTAGCACATGATGGTTACCTAAAATCTTTAAGCCTTAATAACACAGTATTAAAAATTCCTATCTTTTTAAAAAGCTTGATTTTATGCGAAATGAAGTAATACTCTGAAAACAATTTCCATTCTCTACTCCTAATTCTCCTCAAGATTCAATCATTCTATGGATACACATGCACAGTATAACATCTTTTTTTGTAAATAACTATACTACGTTTTGCACTTATAAAGTGCAATTTAACAAATTAAAAATAAGTACCCCGAGCGTGGTATTTGTATTCGTCACCCAGACCTAGTGTTCGCACAAATAGCTTTTCATTATTAAAACACTTCACAATTTACATAATAATCGGTACTATGCCAAGAGTAGTTTGCGACATAGTACCGAATTGATATAATATTTTATTTTTTAAACAATATCAGAAACACGCCAAAATTTATTAGCCTAATTAAATATTTAAAGAAATACAATGTCCTTCAAAAATTGCCTCCATTATTTTACGAGGCTTCACACAGTCACCAATCATATAAGTATTCGGTGTGATTCCAAAAAACGATTCTGCTAATTCTGATTTTGATTGCATTCCTGTACATATAATTACGTTGTCAAAAGGAATCAATTTCTCTGTTCCTTCTTTATCCATAATTAACATTTGACCCTCTAACACTTCCAAACAACGTGTTTCTAGTAGAGAGGTTAATGTTTTCGCTTGTTTTATTTTTTGATTAAGCGCTATTTTAAATAATGAATTTGCTTGCGGAGCTAACTCTGATCCCATTTCGACAACAGTTACATTTTTTTTGTGAATGAGAGAAAGTTCTAACCCTAATTCACTTCCTATTGTACCGCCACCTAAAATGATAATTTCTTTACCAAGTTCTTCTTTCGAGTCAATAGCTTGTTTTCCAAGTACAACTTCTTTTTGATTTAATCCCTTAATAGGGGGAATAAATTCCTCACCACCTACAGCTATAATTATTGCCTCTGGGTCGTATAATCTGACTGAGTCTGGAGTTGCATTTACATCCAACTTTACATCTACTTTAGACTTTTCAATTTGTGCCAATAGATGATTAAGCAGTAACTTAATTTCCTTTTTATAATATTCTTTAATTACAAAATTTAATTGACCACCTAATGTATTACTCTTTTCTAACAAAGTTACATCATGTCCTGCTTCGGCGGCTGTAATCGCAGCTTTCATTCCTGCAGGTCCACCACCAATAACTACAACTTTTTTTTTGATTTTTGCAATAGGCACCTCTTTTGGCACAAAACTTTCATTATTGTATCTTGGGTTCACAGTACATCCAACATTTTTATGATTAGTTGAAATATGGTAACACTGTAAACAACGAACACATGGGAAGATATCCTCGCTTCGGCCCTCCATTGCTTTTTTAGGCCAATCTGGATCTGCCAATAAGCTGCGCCCAAATGCTACTAAATCAGCTTTCCCTGATGCGATTAATTGATTTGCTTCCTCTGGATTTGGTATTGCTCCAACTACGCTAACAGGTATTGTTACTTCTTTTTTGATTTCTTCGGCCCATTTAGCATTAGGCATAAATTCTTCAAAATTTGTCGTAACAGTATGAACATTAGCTTCACGATTCATATCTAGTCCCGCTGACACATGTATCGAATCAATTAAAGGTTCAACCATCTTTATGAAGTTTTTGGTGTCTTCAAATTCGATTGAATTTGGTACCCACTCAATAGCACTAATTCTCATATCAATTGGAAAAGATGGACCTACAGCTGCTCTAACAGTTTCTAGAATTTTTATAGGAAATCTAGCGCGATTTTCTAAACTTCCACCATAATTATCTGTTCGATGATTAAATAAGGGTGATAAAAATTGAGCTGGCAACCATCCATGCCCAAAATGCATAAATAGCATATCAAAACCAATTTCTTTAGCCTCTTTTGCGGTTTTATAAAACCAATCCAAAGTTTCTAGCATCATTTCTTCATCCATTCCCACGACTTGAACACCATCTTTTCGTGTAAATGTAGTTGGACCTTTTGCAAAACTTTTAACCCTTGATTCTAATCCCCCGTGAAAAATTTCTATTGAAGCTTTTGCTCCTGCTTGATGCACTTTCAAAATACGGCGCCTTGTTTCTTGATATTCATATTTTGAAAAAATATAAGGTTCGTCTGCACTAGCGAAACTAGAAAATCCTGGTTCAACAATTGCATGCCCTGTAACAACAATTCCAGCACCTCCTAATGCCTTTTCTTCAAAATCATCACCTGTTGGTGCAGCAACTATTCTATTTTTTATTAAGAGTTTATTTATTTTAATCGGCGAAAATAAATGTGTATATTTCATCGCGACATCTCTCCTTTATTTCTTCATATTTTATAAATTATAGTGAATTCATCAAAAAGTTGGGAGTTTAAGTTTAAAAACACCTATATAAATCAAGAAGGAACGAGCCGAAACCTCACTCCTTTTTTAGTTTTAAATTTTCTTTTAAACAGCCACTTGAGAATCTTCTTGCTCAGCAGCGATTTCTTGAGCTGCGATTCGACTATCAACCATTTTAAAGAATGGATACCAAATTAACGTTGATGAAGTTATAAGTACGATCTGAAGAACTGAGCTTTGCCAACCTTGAGCCAAGAATCCTGACAGTACCTGAGGTACTGTCCAGCTAACTTCGGTTCCTGATAACCTTGGTACAATACCAATAGCAATCGCAGAATATGTAACAATCGTATTAATAATAGGGTTTAAAATATATGGAATAAAAAGTAGAGGATTTAACATAATTGGTATTCCAAAAATAAGAGGTTCATTAATCCCAAACAGAGCTGGGACAATTGCTAATTTTCCTAATGTTCGTAAACGTTTTGATTTAGACCTAAATAATAATAAAAATGTTAAACCTAATGTGGCTCCAATACCACCAGGTTGAATGAATACGCCAAATGAACTTGTAATTATATTTGGTAAGTCAGTACCAGATGCAAGAGCTTCAAGATTTTGTGCCCCTGCAACCATTGTAATAGGACTGAATGTTGCAAAAATAGTGTTTCCATGAATCCCTAGAAACATTAATAACGTTGATAAAATTTGCATTGATAGATAAGCTGGTAGTGATAGACCCAATCCTTGTAGAGGTGTTTGAATCAATGTATAAATAACATTATGAAAGCTTTCAAATCTTGAATTATTAAATGTAGTCGCAAGAATTATAGTTACTAATAAAACCATAAAACATGGAACTAGCGATGCAAAGGAATCTTCAACTATTTTTGGAACACCTGCTGGCATTTTTACATAAATTTTCTTTTTAATTAGTAACTTATAAAATTGTGGAATAATACCAGCAACGAGCATCGCACCAAACAATCCCGCATAGCCAAGCCATTGCATTGGAATTGCAGTATAAATCTCATGAGGAGTTAAAATCAAGAATCCCATTATTGAGATGATAGTAGCAGATATTGGGTTCACTTCAAGCTTTTGTGAATACAAGAACGATAATACAATTAGTACGTAAAAAGCAATAATACTAAGCGTTAATGACTGGATGGTCATAAATATTGTTCTTAGTCCAGTTGAAAGGACAAAATCTTGCCAAAACTGAACATCAAGAAATGCAAATAATGCAACAAACGAACCGATCATTATGACTGGTAATAGTAATTGAAATGTTTCTCCTAAAGAAACCATAAATTTATTGCTAGAAATTTTATCTGCCATAGGATTTAAAATCTTTTGTAAGAAATCCATTATTTTATCCATATTTTATTTCCTCCTAAAAATCTTTGTACGAAAATTTAACTCTTTTTAATTAATTCAATTGCATCATTCAGAATTTTTTTACCATCCATCATTCCAAAATCCATTGCATTAATCACTGCTAGTTTATAAGCATACTCTGGATGAGCTTTTTCAAATGATGAAAGTTTAAATGCTAGTTGGGGTCCTAATAAAATACAATCTTTCTCATCTACAATATTATCTAATGATGATGATGAAAATGCAGCAATTTCACATTCTATTCCTAATTCTTTTGAAGATTCAATCATTTTTCGAACACACATTCCTGTGCTAGCCCCATGTTCACAAATCAAAGCAATTTTATACATATTAACTGACATTCCTTTCGCGTTGCTCAAGGCACAAATAGTGATGAAAGAAATTCCTTGTCTTGAGCGTTAATTTTTTGTAAAACCTTTAATAATAATTTGTTTTTTGCTATAATTATTCTTGAGAGAAGCCTACACTACAGAGCACGGGGAGGTAAATAGAATAGTCTACTAGAACGAAAAGTCCGCATATTAACATGTGCCGTCTCGCTTTTCTCAGCACAAATGAGTGTGCCTTAGAGCACGTACACTAATCATGAATATTAGTTTCTAATTAAGTGTGAGCGAGGCAGTCAATGGGCTAATCTCTTCAAGTTTATTTCTTTTGACTGCTTCAACAATTAACTTTTATTTTTTAGCGCAATACCCTTTGTGTTTTTCGTTGTGCTTTCAAACAGATTTTTTTACTAATTTTTTCTTCCACACTAAGTTCTCTCCTTGTGCAAATAGATAATTTCTTCTGCTAATAAATTAACAACGCTTGCTGCAGTCAAATGATCCGCAGCATGAACCATGAAAAAAGAAGTTTGTTGATTTTCTTCAAATTCCCCAGCTTCATATGATAACAAGTTAGTATGAGCTTTATGACTCTTCAGTAATGCTTCTGATGATTTTTTTATACTTTTTTCTGCTTGCTCAAAATCCCTCTCTCGTGACTCTTTCATTGCTTGCAGTGCTAGACTTTTTGCTTCCCCACCAAATGAGATAATTTGCATACATTCATTTATTTTATCCATCTTCTTCCTCCTAAACGAGTATATTTTATGTTCTTGAGTTGTTCACTCGTAATACATTAGGTAGTATAACATCTTTTTTGGTAAATAATTACACTACGTTTTGCACTGGTAAAGTGCAACTTGCAGACATCAAGAGCATGATATGCTATATTAAGGATAAAATCTAATTTAGAATTCCGAGGGGACACGAATGCTAATTCTACTCTTAGAAGTAGAAGGAATTTATTATCGTTTTACATTTCATTGTTACCTGTTGTTTTTTTGCTGTCATATATTTTTTCAACATAGGGATTTTCCTAATCCAGGTGTTGAATCCCAAAAAAAGTATATATGATGGTCCAATGTCATTAAGTTAAGGCAGTTGACAACTGAAATAAATAGTGATTAACCAAAAAATAATTTTCATCAGTCAGAAATTGTAATTTCTGGCTGATTTTTTGAATCGAAAATGTTATCCTATTAATAATAAGAAAAAAATAGGGTGAGAAAGAATGGTAATTAATGCAGCAAAAATGCACTGGAACAAATAGACAAATTAATGATAAAACACCTCATCCCAGTCAGGAAAGACCGACAATTCACCAGTGGAAATACAAAAAATAAATCTAGAATGTCTTATCGTTATAGCTATTAACATTTTTTAAGTGGTAAAAATGATGATGCTTTTTTCAACGAACCCTTCTATCGGTTACAATTAAAAATATTAAAAGAGAAAATGATTTTTCAGTGTTTAATTACACTTTATCATTTTCTCTTTTTTGTCAACTGCCTTAAGTTAATGACATTGGTATATTTTCTATCTTTTTTTCCATAATATTCTCAAACATATGAATGCACTCCTTTATGTTTTCCACATATTATGGTTCGCATTTTTTGTCTTTCTATGTTTTTTCAAGACTTTTTACCCATTTAACTTATATTAATACTTGCTGTTCGTCTTCATTATGCCATGCGCCCAACTCACAAAGTTTAAGCAACTTTGAGTGGATGTTTGATAACCCCCTCAAATTGACGCTTATCTTTGTTATGTCGTTTATTGATGTTGAATCTAAATGCATATAGTAATATTTCGGTAAATACTCCCTCTTTTTTTCGTCGCAATAATCTTCTAAATCCATAATCCTGTTTTAAAACTCCAAATGCACCTTCAACTTGAATTGAACGGTTCATTCTTAATTCTTTCCCTTCATCACTTGTGATTAGTTCTAGTGCTGCTTTTCTTAGTTTTACGAAATCTTTTGAAACATGAATTGTTCTGTTATTTTTAGCTTTTGTACACTCCGACTTCAGTGGGCAACCTTGACACCCTTGGCATTCATATACACTAATCTTTGAAACAAATCCTGATTTAGATTTACGCTCATAGCCATATGAATAAGTAAATACTTCACCGTTTGGGCATGTATACGTATCATCCTCCTCATTGTAGGTCATATTCTCTCGCAGATAAGCATTGTTCTTATATTTTCTCTTTTTTGATTTTTCATAATTTTGTGGCTTGATATAACCCTTTTGTCCACGCTCGGCTAATCCCTTATAATTTTCTTCACTTTCACATCCTGCGTCAGTGATGATATTTTCATGACGCTCTCCTATTCCTTCTTCCCTTCGCTCAAGCAATGGTAATAGGGTTAATGCGTCTAATCGTTCTGAATTGACATCCACACCTACTATGTATTCTCCTTCAACTCCTAGCTGTAAGTTATATCCTGGTTTTAATTGTCCATTCTTCAAATGACCTTCTTTCATTCGCATGAAAGTGGTATCAATGTCTATTTTTGAAAAGCTATTTCTCCCTTTGAATATCCCATTGTATTTTTCATATTTAGTTTTACGCTCCACATAATCTGATAATAATTCAATCTCTCTCTGAATTTGTGCTTTCTTTTTTCTCGACGTGTCTGCTTTGATTATAAATGGATACGTATTTAAAAGTTTTTCTTTCCATTCTTCAATTTTAATATCTAATCTTTCTTCATATTTATTTGTTGATTTTTTCCATTATCTCTCCTTGTAATCGATGCTTGTTTTTCATTTGGCAAACGATTATATGATTCTTTTAATTTACTATAGTCTAGCCTTTCTGTTATTTCAATCAGTGTTCTGATTGATTCTTCTTCTCCAATTAAATACTCCACGTTCATTGTAAACTTAGTTGAAATTTCTTGCTTTTTTTGATATCGTTATTGAGGTTATTTTTTGTATTTTTCATACTTAAATTATACCAAAAAAATCGGGAACAAGTCGAAGACTAGAACCCGATTTTTTTGCTTTTTTCTTATTCTTCACGAGACAGCCCCCCGATTATTTTATAAACATAATCTATCATACGAAGAAAAGAGACGTGGTGATTCTAGCCTGATGGGACACTAGGGTTGAATCACCTACGCCATTCGAATTTTTTAACAAGTTTGTTTCATAAAAGTGTATCAATAATAAAGTATGTGCCTGAGGTTCCAGTTAAAATAAAATCAAGCATATTTTAGTCGATGAAATTATGGGTACATTTAATTTTGATAAGTATAAAACCCACTCCCTGTTTTTCTTCCTAGGCGCTTGGCAGCAACATATTGTCGTAATAAGGGACAAGGACGATATTTATCATCACCAAAACCAAAATGAAGTGTTTCTAAAATATGAAGACAAGTATCTAAGCCTATTAAATCCGCTAACTCTAAAGGTCCTAAAGGGTGGTTTGCTCCTAATTTCATCATTTCATCAATACTTTCTTTATCCGCGATATTTTCATAAAGGGTATAAATCGCTTCATTAATCATTACAAGTAAAATCCGATTTAGTACAAACCCTGGGAAATCTTTTACTTCAAGGGAGGTTTTGGCCAATGATTGTACAAAATCATAAACAATTTTAAAAGTATCATCGTTAGTGTCCAAACCACGTATAATTTCTACAAGTTTCATTCTAGGCACTGGATTCATAAAATGCATGCCAATTACATTTTCAGGATTATTTGTACTGGTAGCAATTTCAGTGATAGACAACGAAGAGGTGTTTGTTGCTAAGATTGTATTTTTAGATACAATTTTATCCAATTGCGCAAATATATCTTTCTTAATACTCATTTGTTCAGTTGCCACTTCAATGACCATACCCACATGCCTAGCATTATCCAAAGATTGTGTGGTTTCGATACGACTGAGTATTTTTTCCTTTTCGCCCTCGGAGAGTTTTCCTTTTGCAACTAGGTGTAATAAATTTTTGGCAATTATTTTCTTTGCAACAGTTAAAACTTCTTGATTTAAGTCATTTAGTACGACTTGATACCCACTAGTAGCACAAACCTGTGCGATTCCCAAGCCCATTTGACCTGCCCCAATTATCATTATTTTTTCAACTTTCATAAAGTTAACATCCTTTCTTGTATAATAACTACTCAGGCAATTGAGAAATTGCCAAGCCCTGTTCTTATGGGCTTTTTTTCTTATAAAAACAAAAAACTCCTTACCGATTTATGGTATAATTGAATTGTATAGAAACA
>JGI990J12352_1000369_pt1 | contig 10298 bp, 9 predicted proteins | sample Intmic4MA4BA4MSA_FD_12352 | JGI IMG/M metagenome (IMG submission 12352) | reverse complement strand
GTGGCGCGCTTGTGATTGTTGTTGATACGGCAAATCGAAATCGTATTGATGATTCAAGGTATAAGAAAGGGTCGTGCTTGGTTAAGATTGATCACCATCCAATTGTAGATGAATATGGCGACGTCGCCGTTGTTGACACTAGCGCTGCTTCAACTTGTGAAATGATTGTTAGGCTAGCAGATGAAGCAGGTTGGGAAATGCCAATTGAAGTGGCGCGCCTTTTGTATGCAGGTGTGATTTCTGATAGTGGACGATTCTTGTATGATACAATTACGAGCCATACTTTCGAGGTGGCGCGTCGTTTATTTGAATATGGGATTGATATTAGTGAGATATATGCCAACTTGTATCGCAAGCCGATGAATGTCATTCGAGCGCAGGCATACGTGTTGAATAATTTTGAAGTAACGGAAAATGGCGTTGCTCATTTTAGGTTATCTCGCGCGAAGCAAGCAGAATTTGGTTTGACTACTGGAACTCGTAGTCAACTTGTAGATGTATTATCTGGTGTTTATGGTGTGAAGGTTCGTGTCTGCTTTTTTGAGCAGGATGGTAAGCAAATTCGTGCGAACATTAGATCTGTTGGACCGGTTATAAATGAAGTCGCAGGGCGATTCAATGGAGGCGGTCATCCTAAAGCATCAGGCGCTATGCTCAATTCGTGGGAAATGGTAGAAGATTTAATTAAAGAACTTGATACTTTGTGCGCAGAGTAAGATAAAGAAAGCAATGAGCAGTGTTTAGTGGCAGCATGCTCATTGAAAAACTTGAAAATAAAGTCAATTAGTATAATATCTAGTGCACTGACTCGTAATTAATTATCCAATAACGTTTAAATAAAAAATTTCAAAATTCGAGGAGGAGCTGACGATGAAGTTTGGAATTTTTATCAGGTATTGGGTTGTTAATTACGGAGTTTTGTACTAGTTAAGAAATAAAAAACCTTTTACAACGCAAAAAAAGACTGGGCGGCGATTGAATCGACCGTCCAGCCATTAGAATTATTAATTAGCAGAAGCAACGACGTTCGCGGTCTTCACATCCACATCCACATCCGCAACCGCTGCCGCCGAAGAATCCGACGCTTGTGATGATTGCTAGCAAGATGAATAGTACTAAGATGAAAGCGAAACCTCCGCCTCCACCGCCTGAGAAACCGCATCCACTTTCTACACCGTAGCATGGTGTTCCGCTAAATCCGTAGTTATACATAATGTAATCCTCCCTACTGTAGCGCCCCAATGGGGCTCTTTTTCAATGCTCAATATATCATACGCAGGATACGGAATTTGGTACATAAGTTTATGATTTTTTTCAATATGTGCGGCGGGGTTGATTATTGACGAAGTATGATTGCCTTAGAGGATCATACAAAGTATGACGAGTATGATAAATAAAATGAGTACAATTGTCCAAGTCTGATTTTTGTAGCCAGCATTATAAAAAGCTGTGTTTGCTCCGCATGCATAGCCTGTATAATTGTAACCCACTCCTGAAATTCCATAGTTATACATATTGACACCCCCTGTTTTGGCTTTATTTTATGCGCATTCGTGTTTAAAACGTAGGGATTAATTGCAAACACGAATGACTATTAGATTGCGCCTTTTCAATTTCAGCCATTTGTATGCTCATTATTGCTTGTATTAGACGCGAATCTTCATGATATATTATACGCTTGTAATGTGTAGCTTGAATTGATTTCAGCCTAATATTAATTGGCTCCATCCCCTCTATTAGTATGAATATAAAAGGCTCTAACCTAGTATTAGAGCCTTTTTAAGATTCTTAGCAGAGAATCGCTTTCTTTTGTGGTTTGATTGCTAAAGTTTCATACCTTTTTATTCATTGCTAATTTTGGTCGTTAAGTTTTGGTCATTCTTTTTTTTATTACGACGACTGCTAAAGAACACTGCGAGAAAGCCTGCGAGAGCTGCGCCGACTACAATTCCACCAATTTCTAAAACTAGCCATGTCATCCCAGGTTCTGATCGTTCGCCTTGTTGGTCGATTATATCGAAAATCTCTAGTAAATCAGAATCTTCAATTTCGGCTGTCTCTGCCTCCATCAAGGATTCGATTGGAACTGCTTCGTCAAATTCACCGCGAACCATAATACGATAGTCATCGTTAGCCTCAGTACATGTAATGAGCGTAATAAGTGTTTCGCCTTCGATATCATCGATAACGCTCACATCATATTGGCTAATGATTTGCCATTCTGAGATTTCATAAATGTAAATATAATTAGCATCACGAAGGAAGATACGTTCGCCGATTTCTGCGTATTGAAGCGGGGTAAATAGCATAGCTGGATCATTCATACGATGACTTGCTAGTGGGTAATTCCCTTCTCCCATCATTTGCTCAGGTCTCATTGTACCCGCACCAAGTGACATCGTAGCATCTGTCGTTCCTCTTAAAATAGGCAAATGAATGTTTACTGATGGAATGAGAATCTCACCGATAGGCGAAACTTCTTCTGTGAGTGCCCCTAAAATGACAGGTAAGTCAATTGAAGAAATGGCAGCGAAATCAAATTCCGCTTCTGCCTCTAAGTTTTCTTCAAAAACTTCAGGGTCAATTGAAATGTTCATATTGGTTTGGTGATATACCAAACGTGATTCAAAAAAAGGGAGTGATATCAATAAAATCCCAACAAAAACAAGTAAGAAGATAAAAACATTAATCAAGAAATTTTTCAAAAGGGATACCTCCTAAAACATCATTAAACAGAAAGCTATAAAACATATTTGTATCCGAAAAAAGCAATAGAAGCTTAAGACGTCGTCTTAGGCTTCTAAAATCTCAACAGCTTCAATCTGATTAAAAACCAGTCTTCGGAGTGTTGCACCGACCACAACAACTAGCTGTGAATATTCATCGTCATAATGTGAAACAATTCCCTCTACATAATCCACGTTTTCATCAGAGCCGACTTTTAAGCGAACTAGACTTCGTTTCTCCATGGCCTCTTTAAGCCCCATGTATCCAGAGTCCTTTTTCTCTAAAGCGACATTCTGATATGCTGAGATATCATCAACGTGAAGGTCATCACTAAAACTAGCCACCTCTAATGTGACTTGCTTTGTACGGAGTTTATTCATCATTTTTTCTAACATAACCGCAAAACCCCCTTAACGAGATTCTCAATATATTAATTATACATCAAAATTTTACAGAATGCAAATATAAACCTTCGGGTTTTGCTGTTGGCCCTGCGAAAAACCGGTCTTTCTTTTCAAGAATGCCTGGTATGTCCGCTGGGTCTTTTTTTCCGAGACCTACTAGAATGAGTGTCCCTATGATGATTCTGACCATATATTTCAAAAATCCAGTCCCTACAAAGCGAAATGTAAATTCTCCATTTTCATGTAGAATTTCCGCTGTGTATATGGTTCGCACTTTGGAGATATCCTCCAAATTAGCAGAAAAGGAAGTGAAATCATGAGTTCCTAAAAAATGTTGCACGGCTTCTTGCATTTTTTTTGCATCAAGTTTCCGTCTTTGATAGTGCACATAATTGCATCTAAGTGGATCATATTCATTTGTGGATAAAAGGTAGTGATACTCTTTGGCTTTTGCATTGAAGCGGGAGTGAAATTCTGAATCGACTTCTTTGCTACTCAATATGTATACATCTTTTGGCAGCAATCTATTGAGTGCTTCTTTATAACGCCAATCATCCATGTTGATACTGGAATCGAAGTGGAAAACTTGGCCTAATCCATGAACACCTGAATCTGTACGACCTGATGAATGAATAGTGATGTCATTTTTACATATTTTTTTCAACGCCCGTTCAAGCTCTTGTTGAACGGTGCGCCCTTTGGATTGTCTTTGGTAACCGAAAAAGTTGGAGCCGTCATATTTGACTGTACACATGATTCGTTTTGAGTTATTCATAAAGTTATCACCATGCATATGTTATGACCTGAAGCTTGATTTAAGTGAAACGATATGGTTAAAGGATGGGTTGCTAGTTGTAGAGCGTTTTCCGTCTACATTGAAATATCCATGGCGGAAAAATTGGAATTTTTGGTCAGCAGTAACATCCTTCATATTTTCTTCTACGAATCCGTGTAAAATAGTTTCGGAATTTTGGTTGATGCGTTCTAAAAATGGCAAGTCTTTTGCTGGCTTGTCGTCGACAAGAAGTGGTTCGAATAGATGGAAGGTTGCAGGTGTATTCACGCTTGCATCGACCCAGTGAATCGTTCCTTTTACTTTGCGAGCGTTAAAATCAGAGCCAGACTTTGTTTCAATATCATATGTGGCGTGAATTTCCGTTACATGGCCATCTGCATCCTTGATAACGTCAGTACATTTGATAAAGTAGGCATGTTTTAAGCGGACTTCGTTACCTGGAAAGAGGCGATGGTATTTCGGCACAGGCTCCGCCATGAAATCTTCCTGCTCAATATAAATTTCACGTGAGAAAGGGATTTTACGCATTCCCATCTCTTTCACATCTGGATTTACTTCTGCATCGAGGTATTCAATTTCGCCTTCTGGATAATTGGTAATTATGACTTTAAGTGGGCGCAAAATAGACATCGTTCGCGGCGCTTTTAGCCTCAAATCTTCACGTACAAAATGTTCAAGCATCGCAGGGTCGCTTATGCTATTTGCTTTTGAAAGTCCTGATTCGCGAATAAAGTTTGCGATGGCATCCTTAGTGTAACCACGGCGGCGAAGTCCTGCAATCGTTGGCATCCGCGGGTCATCCCACCCATCAACGACGCCTGAATCTACTAATTCTTTTAAATAACGCTTCGACATCACTGTATTTTTCAAATTAAGACGTGCAAATTCAATCTGCCTTGGCACAGATTCACACTCACAGTTTTTCACAGTCCAATCATAAAACGGCCGTTGGTCTTCAAATTCAAGTGAGCAAAGCGAATGTGTAATGCCTTCATAAGCATCTTCGAGCGGGTGAGCGAACGTGTACATCGGATAGATGCACCATTTATCACCTGTATTATGGTGATTTTCATGTAAAATTCGATAAATAACTGGATCACGGAAATTGATATTTGGCGACGTCATATCAATCTTAGCACGCAAAACGCGAGCACCGTTTTCAAATTTCCCGGCTCTCATGCTCTCAAAAAGTGCTAAATTTTCCTCTATCGACCTATTACGAAACGGAGATTCTACCCCGGGTTCTGTTAGCGTCCCACGCCCAACGCGGATTTGTTCTGGGCTTTGATCATCCACGTATGCTAACCCCTTCTTGATAAGTAAAACGGCTTTTTCATAGATATAATCAAACATATCCGAAGCAAAGAACTCGGCGGCGGGTTCGGCGCCGAGCCATTTCAAGTCTTTTTTAATCGCTTCGACGTATTTTGTGTCCTCTTTAATCGGGTTCGTGTCGTCAAATCGGAGGTTGAATCGCCCGCCAAATTCGTGTGCCAAGCTATAACTTGTCAGCACGGCCTTTGCGTGTCCGATGTGCAAATAGCCGTTTGGTTCGGGTGGAAATCTCGTGACAATTTCGTCATGTTTCCCGCTTTGCAAGTCCTCGCGCATAATCGTTTTAATAAAATTTGAATGTTCATTCTCCATTGTTATATCCCGCCTCAATCATCTAGTTCATATGACAAAAATTATACCATGAATCAAAAAAAAAAACCAGCTGAAATTTTTTGATTTCGGGCTAGCTTCCTTGACTAAATGTCAAAATTTCTTTTGGCTTTAAGCGAAAAATATAGGTGCTCGCTATAGTTGTTGAAAGTACGATTGTTACTGTCTGCACACTAAAGAAAAGCGTGGTGTTAGCTACATCTAGAGATACATCATAGGCTGCCATCATATCCTCAGCTGACATGCGACCAGGATTGAAAAAACGTAGTTCCCAAGGTACGTTTTCAAAAAGATGTGCATGCGGGTTTAATTCCTCTTGTCGGATTAGTTCTTGTTCTAGCATTTGGCTAGATATTATCCCAGAGATATGATGACCTGTAAATAGGGCTAATGTCATCCCGAAGACCGCCACCACGAGAACTTCCAATAGAATTTGTGTCATGATTTTACCTTTCGCTTCGCCTAAAGCCAAATAAATCCCGATTTCTTGGCGGCGATCACGCAAAAACAACATAATCAACAAACTTAAAATCATTATGGTTGCCCCGATAGCTCCCCAAAATAATTGCTGTGCAACATCTAGAACTGTATCCATCGAACCCACGATTAGTCCAAACGTGCCAGAGGAAACATCGGCGACATCCCAGTGGTCTGGCAAAACTTCACCTGCAGCACTCGCAAAGGCATGAAAATCTCGCTGATTATCTAAGAGAAATAGTCCATGAATATTCATCGGACGCTCATCTGATAAATCAAGATTAGGCAATTCATTTAAGTTTTCTTCAGGAAGACTCTCAAGAAGCGCCAAATAATAGGGGAGGGCATATCTTGCAATATTTTCTACAAGGCGATACGGCAAATAAATCGTGTTATGAAGGGGAGCTTCATACCAAGTCATCGCATCAGTTCTATCAAAATCTTCAATGTGTAAAAAATCTTGTTCAACATCAAAAATACCTACTATTTCTAATTCAATCAGTTGTTGCATTAGCTTCATTTCATCTAAATGCCAATACAAAGAATCAATGAGAAAGCCTTGATATGGTGTTGCTGTTTCTAAAATTTTCATCGTATCATAAATATTATTTTCTAGGGTAAATATCGCTCCCACGTATAGATTATTTGTTTCTGCAAAGAGGCTTGATACAACTGCTACGTGCGCACCCTCATCAATTTCTGATTGACTTATAAATCTACCTGTTGATAACGAAATAAGTTCTGCTTGTATGTCAATTGGGATAGGATTATTAACACCTCTAATCGGAAGATGTGCTAGGTAGCCCATGTTTCCCAATCCACCTGTTCGCCTAGACATTAGCTCATCTTCTGACAATCCCTCTGGAACTAAATCCATATCAACAGGAGGAACCACCCACTCCAATCCACGACTATACAAATATTTATCACCAATAACATCATAAGTTTGTACATAGGGAAGTGAACCTACTGCTTCAATCACTTCAATGGTTGGAAATTCAAAAAGATGTGTATTATCATCAAGTTCACGCTCTCTGCGAAACGCCAGCCAATCCCATTCCAAGATAGCGATAGGTGGTAACTGTAGGCGTAAACTAGCTTCTAGCTGTACAATGGCATGATGTGTTGAAATTGATGCCGACAATAAAATTCCAAATATAAAAACGAGTCCAAGCAACGTGAAATTTTTCCCAGGATTTCGGAAAATACTTAAAAGTATTCGCTTTATGAAAGACATTATCTCACGCCTCCTGTGTAAAAGTATACAGCAATCAAGAAAGACAGAAAGGGATAGAGCCATGATTGGTTCTATCACTTAAAATTTTAATCTTATCGCTAACATGAAATGGCTGTTAGAGCGCTCCCAGCCACCCAACCTCTGGCTGCACCACCCATCACTGTCCCATGTACATACCAAAATCCATTTTGTTGTATTCCATTAATCGAGAAAAGAAGCGAACCTGCCGACACACGTGCCGCACCCGCTGGACCAGTTAAAGAATTGAGGAAAGGCGTATCACGTAACACCCGAAACGTTGGTGTGCAAAAAGGTACGATTGTCACATCTTCCTCATATAGTGTCTCCTCCAAATCAAAAATCGCTCCCGATGCACTAACTGTTGAATTCAGTAGACCGAATAAACTTAAACCCAAAATTCCCGCAATTACTAACTTACCGATATACTTCTTCATTTACTTTCATCTCCATTTTTCACCCGTTTCCCGCATGTTCAACACCTAGGATTAAACCACAGAAAACTAGGGTTTTATGTTGTGTTTTTCACAATTGTGAGCGAGACCAGACTAATCTAAGTCATATTATAACACCTTCGCCCCCTTTCTGTCAACGCTTTCACAAAAACTGAAAAAACTTGAAAACGCTTAATAGAGGAAATTTTAAATTTTCCCCGTATATAAATACGAGGGCTTTTTTATTTGGTGTTAAAAAAGAGCTTTCAAAGGGCTTCGGGTGACGGATAAATCACGCCACCCAAGTCTAAAAAAAATTTTCAAATCAGGATACCTACTAGGAGGAGATTTCAGATGAAAAAACAATTTTATATTTTAGGTGCCGTCGTAGCGGCGATTCTAATGGTCGTATTTTTTACGTCAACAGGAGGGTCAAGTAGCGGGAGCTTAGTGCAGATTGAGGAACGAGACGACAATTATGATTATGTTGAGGAATATGGTGATGAATTAGATAACGGGGATATGGTGCTCGCCCAAAGCGGGACTGTTTTCGTTGATATCAAGGGCGAAGTCAGGAATCCAGGTGTCTTTGAAGTTGATGCGGATGCCCGTGTTATTGATGTTGTTAACATGGCTGGAGGATTGACTGATATTGCGCAAGACATGGCTGTTAATCTAGCTGGGCGTGTCTATGATGAGATGAAGATTTTCGTCCCGAATATCTATGATAAGCCTGTGGAAAATATTGTCGCTTCGGTATCTGGGGAGGTAAGTTCAGAAGAAACATCAACTTCTGGTGGCGCCAGTCTCATTTCAATCAATCATGCAACAGCCCTTGAACTTCAAAGTTTACCAGGTATTGGTCCTGTTGTATCGGGCGCCATTGTTGCTCATCGAGAAGCAAACGGTCCATTTTCAAGTATAGATGATCTTATCAATGTGCAAGGAATTGGTACAGGTATTCTTGGCAATATTCGCGACTTGATTGAGCTATAGTTATGAAGATAAATATTAAAGCAGTTTTAGCATATAAACAGCATCTTATTTACTTTGTATTCATGATTGTGATGGCGGCGCTCATTAATGAGGGCGTTTGGCTCGTTATTCCTGGTTTCTTTTTTTTCATGAGGCGGTTTCCAAAAAAATATTGGGTATATTTCGTCGTCTTTGCTTCGGCTTTTGCTTATCTTAGGGTTGCATTCATTGTGCCAGATTTTTCGTTGAATGGTGAAAACGCAACTTATGAAGCTAGGGTGGTAGAGGTGAGAAGGCGGACGGAGGAAAGGCAATCTGTCATCATCAGGGTAGGTAGTGAGGATATATTTATGAATTTTCGCGAGGGTGAGCCGCGCCTGTTGCCTGGGGATCGTTTGCAAGTGACAGGACGTATTCAGATTCCAGGGGAACCGACTGTTCCTTATGCGTTTAACTTTCGGCGCTTTCTTAGTAATCAGCGTATTCATCTTTCTATGCATACGCAGGAGGTAGAAATTGTGGCGCGACATTTTTCGCCATGGCAATTCCAGTTTATGGCGGCTGATTGGGTTCAAGATAGGCTTCCGCCACTTGTCGCCACCTATTTTCAAGCGTTCTTTCTTGGTATTCGTGATGGTATTGATGATGAGGCTTTGGAGGCGTTTGGCGATCTTGGTATTTTGCACGTTTTTGCGATTAGTGGCGTTCATGTCACGCTGCTTACAGGCATTTTGCGAGATTTTTTAAAGCGGGTCGGTCTTATGGATGTACTTGTTGATGGCGTTCTGATTGTCTTTTTGATTGCTTTCATTTTTCTGACGGGAGGTTCGGTTTCTGTTGTCCGTGCCGCTTCGATGATGATTTTATCAACAGTCAATCGTCGTGCAGGGTGGCGCCTTTCGTCTTATGATATCTTCTCTATCGTTTTCATCGCAAATTTTGTTGTGAATCCACTGATTCTTTATCAAACAGGGTTCATTTATTCGTATTGGATTACATTCGTCCTCATCAGTTCCAACTCTTTTTTGCGAACGTTGACACCCTTTAAATCCCGGCTTTTCATTCCGTTTTTGGCACGAATGGCTTCTTTGCCGCTTCAAATTGCAACTGGGTATGAGCTCAATGTCACCTCTTATTTAAGTAACTTATTACTTGTCCCATTTATCATGAACATCATTATCCCAGGTCTTTTACTTAGCGTTGTGTTGCCGCCTGTTGCTCAAATACTCGAAATCATCCTCGGGTGGTTTGAAAATTTTAATTTTTTTCTGTCGCCATTTTTAAATATCAATTTTGTATTTGGATCGCTCCCGTTATGGGTGGTCGTCGTTTTGCTGATGATGCTTTTAGGATGTGCATGGCATTACGAACGAAAGCGAAAGTGGTATTCATGGCTCGTCCTTATTTTATGTTCGTTTTTGATGTTAGAGTCCATGCGCACTTTTCGACCTCAAAGTTTTGTGACTTTTTTGGATGTTGGGCAGGGGGATAGCACGGTGATTCGGTCGCCTTGGCATTCGTGTACGGTTGTGGTGGATACGGGTGGTGTGGTGAATATTGGTGGC
>JGI990J12352_1000368_pt1 | contig 10298 bp, 7 predicted proteins | sample Intmic4MA4BA4MSA_FD_12352 | JGI IMG/M metagenome (IMG submission 12352) | reverse complement strand
TTTACAACAAACTCATATAGCGTTTAAGTTCCCACGGGTGGACGACTGCGAGATATTCATTGTATTCGTTGTATTTAGCTTTTAGATATTTGGTGAGGATGTCACTGCCAAGGGCGGTTTTTACTAGTTCGCTGTCGCTCATTAAGTCGAGGGCTTCTTTTAGGGTAGCTGGTAGTGATTCAATGCCACGTTTTTTGAGTTCAGCAGGAGCTTTTTTGTATAGGTTATCGTGGACCGCGGGTGGCGCTGCTAGTTCGTTTTTAATGCCGTCAAGGCCTGCTGCGAGGATTGTTGCTAGCGCTAGGTAGGGGTTTGCTGACGGATCGACTGAGCGGACTTCAATTCTTGTGCCCATTTCTCTTGCAGCGGGGATTCTGATTAGCGGTGAGCGGTTAGAAGGGCTCCATGCGACGTAAACCGGTGCTTCGTAGCCAGCAATAAGTCGTTTGTATGAGTTGATGGTTGGGTTAGCAATCGCAGTAAAGTGCCGGATATGGGTTAAGACGCCTGCAAGGAAATGGTAGGCAGTTTGGCTTAGTTGTAATTCGCCTTTGGCGTCGTAAAAAGCGTTATTTTTAAATTCATCAAATAGTGAGATGTTACAGTGCATGCCAGAGCCATTAATCCCAGCAATTGGTTTGGGCATGAAGGTTGCGTATAGTCCGTGTTGTCGGGCGATTGTTTTGACGATTAGTTTGAAGGTTTGGATTTTGTCGCAGGCTGTGATGACTTCGTCATATTTGAAGCTGATTTCATGTTGTCCAGGTGCGACTTCATGGTGTGCGGCTTCAATTTCGTAGCCGATGCGTTCAAGCTCTAAAACAATGTCGCGACGGCAGTTTTCCGCCATGTCTAGTGGTGCAAAGTCAAAGTAGCCTCCATTATCGTTTAGTTGCGTAGTTGGCATTCCGTTTTCGTCTAGTTTAAAGAGGAAAAATTCTGGTTCGCAACCTAGGCTAACTTGCGAAAAGCCCAGTTCTTGCAGTTGTTTAATAATCCGGCGTAAATTTGAGCGTGGATCACCAGCAAACGGGGTGCCATCTGGCATGTGAATATCACAGATGAGCCGGGCAATTTTAGCTTTGCCGTGAAATTCCGGGAAAATTAACCAAGTAGATAAATCGGGGTATAGTAACATATCACTTTCTTGGATGCGGGCAAAACCATCAATTGATGAGCCATCAAACATTATTTTATTATCCAAAGATTTTTTAAGTTGGTTAACGGGAATTTCAACATTTTTAATTGTGCCAAATAAGTCGGTAAACATCAGTCTAATGAAATTTACGCCTTCTTTTTTTGCTGATTCTAGGATTGATTCCTTTGTCCATACTATCATTTTTTTATGCAACTCCTTTTAGTTGGTGGTTTTGGGTATGAAGAAATTTTACACCTTTTTTCGCGATTTAGCAACAGCTTATGTCATAATATATGCATGAAAACGAATTTGGGGCATGATTACTTCTCGCAATGCAGTTAATTTTTTCAGTTTTAACTTTCGTGATTTTTATAACGTGAGCGTATCAATTTATCGCTTCCTAAGGCAGTTACAGCGAAAATTTATGCCGAATTAGCGCTACAAAGACTAGAAAAATTCAAAAAAGATTTACAAACAGGAATTTTTATGGTAGAATAAACATATAATAAAAAAGAGGAACTGCCTTGACACAGTTCCTCTAGCAGACCGTTTTAGGCGGTAACAAAGCTGAAAAACTAAAATAACCGTTGTTCGCTTCGATAAAGTTTTAGACGGTTATTTTCTTTGTGTTAAATAAATGTACGTAAGTAACGCTATGGTCCATGTGCCAAAGGCAAACACGTCGCTAAGCGTGATGTTTGTGTACATACGGCTCTCCTTTTTGGAGAAATACAAATACTCATAAGCATCGCCCCCGATTTAAAAATTATAAGTTAAACCTCGACCCTCGCTTTCAAAATGGGATGCTTTGCTACCGTCTTAAATTTTCTGCTACCGATATTATATCAGTTTTTTGCACATATTGACAGGGGAGTTTGTTGATTATGTGTTAAAGTCACCAAATTTTTTTATGTCGTGGATAGTTTTACTCGCTTTAGTAAAAATTTTATAATTAAATTCTTGAAATTTGGATTAACTTATGGTATAATGTTATTGTAAACGTGAAATGCGCCCGTAGCTCAATTGGATAGAGCATCTGACTTCGGATCAGAGGGTTATGGGTTCGAGTCCTATCGGGCGCGCCAAATTATTTATAATTATATCGAAATTTAACCTCCCTGCTATTAGGGTTTTGAATGTTTAGTTTTTCATCATTTTCACCAAAAATAAAACGACGCTGATTTACTTTAGCCTTTTAGGTTTAAGTTTCGATGGTCGTTTTATTTTATTTTATTCGCAATTTGGAGCTTCGTTAATGTTTAACGCAGCTTTAAATCCCAAGGCAAAAAACTTTTCAGAAGTTAATGCATATATTTTTTGCACAACTTCTTCAACAGAGCCATTCGCATCTTCGATGAAATGTTCAAACAATTTCTGGTCAGTTTCGCTAGGAACAACAGTGTTTGACTCATCGTTTTGGAATTGATTAGTATAGACGGTAAAGATAATTTTATCCAGCATAGTATCAACATTATTCATTTTATCCCTCCTTAGGTAGCACATCTGCTATTTATGATTATATGACAAAAATGCTATAGTGTCAATTAAGCTACTTGAAGGAGTCTTACTATGTTAAGTTATGAGCCATTTTATCAAACCATGAAACGTAAAGGGATAACGTCTTATCATTTGATAGAAAAGTTAGGTTTATCTAGACGAACTTATTATCGCATTAAAGCTGGCAATCATGTTAGTACTGCAACAATTATTCAGCTTTGTGATTTGCTAGACTGTGAAATTTATGATATTATCCGTGTTGAAAAGCCTGGAATACTTTTTCTTGAAGACGTTAATACTAAAACAACCTAAATTCTTTAATTTTCGAAATTTGAAGACTGATTTTAGCTAAAGAAATCAGTTTTTTTTCATATAGCGTGGAATTTACTTCAATAATTTGATATAATTAGAGGAGCTATGAAATTTTTGTTAAACTTTTGGTTAATAATTTTGAAAAAGGTGGGGGATAGATTTGAAAATTCAAGTAGATAATTACCGTTTTTATCGGGCTCAAAAGAAATTTCACAAATTTCAAAGGCGCCCTTTAGCAAGGTGTGCTGATGGAAGTGTTGGCAAAATAGCAAATTCGAAAAAACAAAGGAGAGATTTTTGAAATGAAAAATGATACATTACGACTTTTTGAATATCTACTAGCTGCCAAAAACAGAAATGTTGATTTTGAGTATAATTTAAGTAAGAGTCAAAGACACTGGTTTTTAGATGAGCTGTTAAGCTTTAGCAACGTTAAACTAAAGCAATTAGCCGATGGGATTACTTGTATTAGCATGCATCGCCCGCCCGTAACCAAGCAGCATGTTGAAGTTAGCGCGATCCTTGTCGCAATTTTAGAGTTGATGCAATATCAGGAAACTGATGATCAGCGGTTGTTAATATCAAAAGACGAGTTAGAAAAAACGATTCGCTTAGAAGCAAACGCCATCAAGAGCAAAATTGAGGCAAAAGACTGTGATACAATTATAATTAATGATTGGCAACAGTTGCTCTTAGGTGTTAACAAAGCCCAAGTCCCAATCACCGTTGCCATCCGAAATGCAGCTAAATTTGAAGCATTTATCCAGCAAGTTTCAACAGAATACCAAGAGTGGCAAACCGCGATTGCGCTAAAAAAAGTCGCCGAAAATCAGTTAATTAAAGAACAAACAATTTACGACGAAATTTTAAAACTTGCTAACGAAGATTATGCAACGGTTCTTGAGCTCGGTGTCGGCATCTTGCAAATTCCAGGCGAGCCCGCGATAAATTATCCCCTTTTAACAGCCGGAATCAACATTATTGTGAGCCCTGTTGAGGAAATGTTTGATTTGGTTTTTAAAGAGCCGACTTTAAGCGTTAGCGAAATAATTAACTATCTGCTGTTTCACGATTTAAAAACGGCAAATAAAATCAAGTACAATGTTAATATGATGAAGATTAACCCGCTTGATGATAGCGAAATCGCCCCTATTTTGCAAAAAATAAGAACGCTACTCCATCCTGATATGTCTTACATTAACTCACCGCTTGATGAAGCGCAAGGAACCCAACTGTTGCACCGCTCGGTGTTATCTGTAAGAAAAAGCCACCCCGACCGTGGGTTAGAAAAACTAGAAGCCGTTGTTAATGCATTATCAGCCGGGAACAAGCCAGCTGATGCGATTTTGAGCATTACTGATCCAAACTACAGCTGTCGCTTAAAATCCTCGCTAAATGAACTTGATGACGCGCTGTTTATCGAATCAACTGCTGGCATCGAGGGTCGGCTGCTAAATTTATTGCAACAACACAATACCGTTGTCGCCTTTGAAGAAACTGCAGAAGATAAAATTTCAGTCATTGCCAACATTATCACCAATTTAATCGCTAGCGGTAAACGCATCCTAATTGTCGGCGAAGCCACCCAAGCATTAATTAAAATTCAAACAGCGCTACCCGCATATTTGGACGGCATTTACAACGAATTGTCACCTCACAAATTTTGTGGCGAAACTCTGAAAAAAGCGTTAACCGTGCTGTTTGACAAAAGAGCCTATTACAATCTCGCAGATCTTAAAACCCAAAAAACTGTAGCAGAAATCAAGGAAATAACTGCACAATTAACCGCCATGATTGCTAAAATCGTTGATTATCGTGAACTCGGTAGCAAAAAGATTTTCTGGAAAGGCAAGCGTTATTACCCTTACGAACTTGCCCAGCTAATTTCAAAACTTGGTGGNAAATACTATCTTGCCGGCGACAATATTGAACCNAAAATGCGCTTTGAGATGAAAAACTCCGAAATTCAAAAATTTTGGGAACTCAGACCATACTTCACTCGCGAAAATCTAGCGCTACTTAACTACGATTTCATCGACCCAACTGAATTAAAAAATTATCACGAATACCAAAAAATGCTCCTCGCCCAAGCTAACTACTTAAAACTAGAACAAGTTGGCGCCGGCTTTAAGAGCGTCCTTGATAATGTTAGCGATATTAGATTTGTTCAGTACCTTTTTGACCAACTACCAAAGCTAATTCAAGATGTTGCTCAAGTGAAAACGAATTACAGCAAGCAAATTCTCAACAAATCCCTAGCAAGCTTGGAAAATTTCCACACAACAGCAGCGACCCTTGAGCGTCTAAATCGCCTTTTCAAAGAAAAGCTCCCCGCTGATGAAGCGGCTGACCAAGAAACGGCGCTAATCGCTAACAAAAAACTAATTAACAAGCTAAACGAATTATTAGCAATTCCGCTTGATGACCTGCCGAATCTTACGAAACAAAATGAAGCGCAACTCCTTGCATTTTACCTAGATAAAAAAGCGGAAATGAGCCTAGCAATTCAAGCAGCACACTCAATTTGTAGCTTTAATGAAGGCGCAATTGCCTTACACAACAGTTTCAAAGGTATTTCCGCTAAAAGCCTTGAGATGATGAGCACGCTATATCAGGCGGCAGCATTTCACTTAAGTAAAATTGAATTTGAGATTTGTTGGTCGCGTGTCAAAGCGCATTTCACTCGCCTTTGCCAACCCCTTATGCAACAAGAACAGCTTCATCCCGTTTGTACCGATATGTATGAAGCGCTTAAAAATGATGATATTAACGAATTTAACGAAATCCTTACCGAGGTTGAAAACCTGCTTAAAAAGCGTCAAAATTTTCTAACATTTGGGAACTTTATCTGCCAAATTGGGGACATGATGCCGCTATTCACAACTGCTATTATGTCAGAAGAAAGCTTTGATACCGCGGTTATTCCAAACTTTAAAGACGCCTTTGACCAAGCCAAACTAAACGGCTTATTTGCCCAGCTCCACAACTACGAATCTCAACTTTTAGAAGAAGCGACTGGTTATCTTCAGGAACAATTACTGCATTTGCAACACGAAGCGCTTGAAAAAGTCAGCTGGGGCGATAATCATTTAATTAGTCAAAGCGACTTGTTAGCAACGATTGATCTGGTTGAAAACGCACAACTTCTCAATGCTGACGTTATGAATAGCGTGGCATTAGCGTTTAAAGCGTTATTCTTGCCTTTAAACGAAAACGTAACAATCGCAAAAATTGACCCGAATTTATTTGATTTAGTAATCTTTGCTGATGCTCATACGGCGAATATTACCAGACTCACCGAATTAACGCACGCCCACAAAGCCCTGTTATTCGGACACAAAACCGATAAACTTGCTAATTCGTTGGCGCTTTCTGAACGGGATTTTCAAAAGCTAGCCTCAAAATTTGATGAAAAACAGCAAGCCTTTAGCCAGCGACATTTTAAGGAATCGCTACTTAAGCTAGTAACCAATGCGGTGAGCTTAGATGCCTATGTTAAATTACCAAAGCAGACAGCAAGTATTTTAGTTGATCAACTTGGCCAGCATGTTAAATCCGGCGCTAAAAGATGCGATAATGCGGTTGAAGCTGAAATTTTTGAAGCATTAACAAAACTAGGTTATGAAGTGAAATGTAAGGTGAAAATAGGGAAAATTACCTTGGATTTCTTAGTTGTCGGGCAAAAAAGCGCCCTAGCGATTAATGTTGTCGGTGACATCCAGATGCAGCGAGAAGAAATTAAAAGCCAGCTAGAACAAGAAATGAACCTGAAAATCACCGGATTAAGCCTTTGCATAATTTACGCCTCACAATTTTGCTTAAACTCACGAAAAACCTTAATGGATTTGCGCGCTAATCTAGAAAAGTTAGCAATTTACCCCCGAAAGAAATAAAAGGAGCTGAAGTCATATGACCTTTAACCACAACCAAATTGAAAAAAAATGGCAACAACGCTGGCTAGCAGAAAAAACCTTCGCAACCAGAGCCAACCCTAACGCACCAAAATTTTACGCCTTAGACATGTTTCCTTACCCTTCGGGAGCGGGACTTCATGTTGGGCACCCAGAAGGCTATACAGCAACCGACATTATCGCCAGAATGAAGCGCATGCAAGGCTACAACGTCCTGCATCCAATGGGCTGGGACGCGTTTGGTCTGCCTGCTGAACAATATGCGCTTGACACCGGCAACGATCCGCGCGAATTTACCGATACCAACATTAAAACTTTCAAGCGTCAAATTCAAGAATTAGGGTTTTCCTACGACTGGGATAAAGAAATCAACACAACCGACCCCGATTATTACAAATGGTCGCAGTGGATTTTCACGAAAATGTACGAAATGGGCTTAGCTGAACTTAAAGACATCGAAGTTAACTGGTGCGAAAACTTAGGGACAACCCTTGCGAACGAAGAAATTCTCACTGTCAATGGAAAAATGGTTTCAGAACGTGGCGAACATCCCGTAATCAAAAAGCCGATGCGCCAATGGATTCTCAAAATCACCGAATACGCCGAAAAGTTGCTTGCCGACTTAGACGGACTCGACTGGCCGGAAAGCCTAAAAGAAATGCAACGCAACTGGATTGGTAAAAGCGAAGGCGCCTTGATAAACTTCACTGTTGCCAATCACGATGCATCATTTGACGTCTTCACATCGCGCGTAGACACCCTATTTGGCGCAACTTACGCAGTCCTTGCGCCCGATCACGAATTAGTTACTGCTATTACAACTGCCGAGCAAAGATTAGCAGTTGAAGAATATGTGCAAGTAGCGCAGGGAAAAACCGACTTAGAAAGAACGGAGCTAGCTAAAGACAAGACGGGGGTCTTTACGGGGGCTTACGCAATTCATCCACTTACCGCTGAGCGCTTACCAATCTGGATTGGCGATTACGTCCTAGCAAGCTACGGAACTGGCGCCGTAATGGCCGTTCCAGCCCACGATGAACGTGACTTTGAATTTGCTGTGAAATATGAATTACCAGTTGTGCAAGTCGTTGNCGGCGACGTTTCTGAACAAGCTTATACNGGCGATGGCGCTCATCTTAATTCCGACTTTTTAGACGGGCTAAATAACAGCGACGCTAAAGTTGCGATGATTGCGAAACTGGCGGAACTCGGCATTGGTGGTGCAAAGATTAACTACAAACTTCGTGACTGGGTATTTGCTCGCCAGCGTTACTGGGGAGAACCGTTTCCCGTGATATTCTGGGAAGATGGGACAGTTTCAACCTTAACCGCCGAGCAGTTGCCACTTGAGCTACCTGTAATGGAAAATATCAAGCCGTCTGGAACCGGCGAGTCACCGCTTGCCAACAACACCGACTGGCTGAAAGTAGTCCGAGAAGATGGCGTAGCAGGCCTGCGAGATACGAACACGATGCCACAATGGGCGGGTAGCTGTTGGTATTACCTAGCCTACATCTTAAAACAAGCAACTGGCTATCTTCCGCTTGACAGTGATGATGCTAAGGCGCTGATTGCCGAATGGTTACCAGTTGACCTTTACATCGGCGGTGCTGAACATGCAGTACTTCATTTGTTGTACGCTCGTTTCTGGCATAAAGTCTTGTATGATTTAGGCATTGTTCCAACAAAAGAGCCATTCCAGAAATTATTTAACCAAGGGATGATTTTAGGCGAGGACAACGAAAAAATGTCCAAATCAAAAGGAAATGTTGTCAACCCGGACGATATTGTTAAAAGTCACGGCGCCGACACGCTCCGTTTATACGAAATGTTTATGGGTCCGCTTGAAGCCTCCATCGCTTGGAGCGAAACAGGGCTTGATGGCGCTCGCCGCTTTTTGGATCGTGTATGGCGACTACTAGTAACAGAAGCTGGGACGCTATCAACAAAAGTCGTGCCTGTTAATAATGGTAATCTAGATAAAATTTACAATGCAACCGTTAAGAAGGTTACTAAAGATTATCAAACCTTAGGCTTTAACACGGCGATTTCGCAAATGATGACTTTTGTTAACGAGGCGTATAAGCAGGATGAAATTTTTATCGACTACGCCCGCGGATTTGTGCAACTGTTAAACCCGATTGCCCCGCATGTTACCGAAGAAATTTGGGAATTATTTGGTGATGCTGCTGTTTTAACCCATGCGCCATGGCCAGCGGTTGATGAGTCAAAGTTGGTTGATGATACGGTTACAATTGTTGCTCAGGTGAATGGCAAGGTCCGCGCGAAGCTTGAAGTTGCCGTTGATATTTCGCGCGAGGCGATGCAAGAGCTGGCACTTGCAAATGAGAATGTGAAGAATTTTGTTGAAGGTAAGGAAGTTGCTAAGGTGATTGTTGTGCCACAGAAGTTGGTTAATATTGTTGTGAAAGGTTAAATTAAGCGATGAAATAAATCTCAACTCGCGTTAAAATTGCTCTTTTATTCTGTTATAATGCCACAGCAACAACGCGTTATTCTAGGAGATGATAAAATGGAGGGATTGTTAAATCTAGGTAGCTTGATATTTGGGTTAATTGCNTGGACGTTACCTACTATTATTCTTGCAAAAAAAGCTTCGACTCAGTCGCAGACAATGATGATTTTTCTTATCGGAAGCTTAATGTCGTGCCTGCTTGCCTTNTATCTGCAAATTGTCTTTGGGAATTATCTGATCAGGATTGAGGATTGGGCAGCCTTAAGAGATACAACTGATGCTGTTAAACTGGTCTCTGGTGTTCTGGTGCTCATTACGATAGTCTTTAATATCAGCGCATTTTGTTTATATAATAAAAAAGACTAGCTTACTAATCATTGATCAGAATTTAAACTTCTCACGCGCTGTTGCTATCAATGGCCAAGTTAACTTTGCCCATTGGAAAAAATTTTTCCGTATCTTAGGATTGTTCTTGCTTGCCTTCTTCAAAGATATAATTGATTAGCACTAAGATAATAAGGAGATGAGAAGATGCCCACTTATTCTGATGTAATAAGGGAACGAATAAACGAAATATGTGAGGAAAGAGAGATAACCATCAATAAATTAGCAACCTTAGCAGGAATACGACAATCCACTTTGAGCGCTATCATGAATGGCTATAGTACTATTCCAAATCTAAGAACTATTCATAGAATTGCAGTTGGACTTGAAATTCGTGTTTGTGAGTTTTTAGATTTTCCAGAAATGGATAACACGATCTTTGATGACGAATAAGATTTAGCACTACGAATCATAATATTAGCCGAAAGCATCTCAATATCGAGATGCTTTTGACTGTTACAAAAGAGAAAAAATCTCTTGAAAATCGAAAAAGTCGTGCATTTTTTATAAAAATAGCGTATAATATAGTTACGATGAAATTTAAGGAATGGAAATAACATTGCATTCGGTGATTCATTAA